>Ga0194115_10003831_pt1 | contig 16625 bp, 16 predicted proteins | sample TA2MahsurfametaG_3_FD_148656 | JGI IMG/M metagenome (GOLD analysis project Ga0194115, IMG submission 148656) | Freshwater microbial communities from Lake Tanganyika, Tanzania - TA2015002 Mahale S4 surface | ecosystem: Environmental > Aquatic > Freshwater > Lake | place: Tanzania: Lake...
AATTATTAGATATAATTTTTAAAGAATATTGTATTGGTAAGTAAATTTAATGAGTAATGAAATAAAAGTTGATGTTATAGTAATAGGAGGTGGGCACGCAGGTTGTGAAGCTGCAACGGCATCTGCAAGAACGGGTTCTAATACACTATTGGTAACTAACTCTATCGAGTCAATTGGAGAAATGTCCTGTAATCCCGCAATAGGAGGATTGGGAAAAGGACAATTAGTAAGAGAGATTGATGCTCTAGATGGAGTTATGGGCCATGTTGCTGACAAATCAGGAATTCAGTTTAGATTACTAAATAGTAGTAGAGGTTTTGCTGTGAGAGGACCAAGAACTCAATCAGATAGATTTTTGTACAAAAAATATATGCAAGAAACCTTATTAAGTTATTGTAATTTAAAGGTTATTTCAGATAGTGTGGAATATTTTGAATTTTATAAAAATAAAGTTCAATCAATACAAACTAAATCTGGAAAAAATTTTTCAGCAAAAAATTTTATTTTAACAACAGGTACCTTTTTAAATGGACTTATTCACATTGGACAAGAAAGAATTAATGCTGGCAGAATAAATGAAGCTCCAACCTTAGGTATATCGGAGCAACTCAAAAAGTATAATTTTAGAATTGGAAGACTAAAAACTGGAACACCACCAAGACTTGATGCTAGAACAATTAATTATTCGAACCTAGAAAACCAAGGACCAGATCTTTCTCCAACATTTTTTTCATTTTTAACAAAAGAGACAAATTCAAAACAAATTAATTGTTCAATCACTCATACAAATAAAAAGGTTCACGATTTGATTAGAAAAAATTTATTAAAAAGTGCTATGTACTCAGGTCATATAAAAAGCATTGGCCCAAGATATTGTCCTTCCATTGAGGATAAAGTTGTAAAGTTTTTTGACAAAGATCGACACCAAATTTTTTTGGAGCCTGAAGGGATTAATTCTAATGTCATATACCCAAATGGTATTTCAACATCGCTCCCAGAGGACATACAACAAGAAATATTGTTTAATATCAATGGTTTAGCTAAGGTTAAAATGTTAAGACCAGGGTATGCAATTGAGTATGATTATGTTGATCCAAGAGAGTTAAATTATTTTTTACAAACAAAAAAAATACAAAATTTATTTTTAGCAGGACAAGTTAATGGTACCACTGGTTATGAGGAAGCTGCTGCTCAGGGAATTGTAGCTGGAGTTAACGCTGGATTAAATTCTAGAGGAAAAGATTTTTTAAAATTTGATAGAACAAATTCTTATATCGGTGTTATGATTGATGATCTGATAACGAAAGGTGTGGCTGAACCTTACAGGATGTTTACGTCAAGGTCTGAGTTTAGAATTTCTTTAAGGATAGATAATGCTGATCAAAGGTTAACACCGCTTGCGATTAATCATGATTTTTGTTCAGAATCTCGAAAGACTTTTTTTTATAATAAAATCAATAGTTTAACTAGACTTAAAACAGTTTTAATCAATAAAAAAGCTTCTCCGTCTAAAATTTTAGGAAATGGAATTAAAATTTCTCAAGATGGAAAAATAAAATCTGCCTTTGAACTGTTGAAATTTGTAGATGGAAAATTAAATTTGCTCTCAAAAATTTTTAACATTAATTTAAATGAATTTTCTGAAGATATTTGGGATCTAGTTAAAATTGAATCTCACTATTCAGGTTATTTAAAAAAACAAGAGGAAGACATTCAATGTTTAAGGAGAGATGAGGATCTTTTGATACCCAAAAACATTAATATTAAAAAAATTCCAGGTCTTTCTAATGAGGTAAAAAGGAAAATTTCCGAGTTTAGTCCAAAAACATTTGGAGAAGCCTTGAGAATAGACGGTATAACGCCAGCCTCTATAAATATTTTATTAATGTATTGTAAAAATAAAAATTTAAAAAAAATATTATTAAATGCATGATTTTAAACACTTTTTTAAACAAAATATCAATTTTTCACGTGAAACATCATATAAATTACAAAAATACGAGAGAATTTTAACAGATTATAACAAGAAAATTAATTTAATTTCCAAGTCTACTGAAAAAGATATTTACATTAGACACTTCATTGATTGTGCTCAAGTAATAGACTTTTTTTATAATAATCAAAATTTATTAGATTTAGGAACTGGAGCAGGATTTCCAGGAATGGTTCTAAAGATAGTTTCCAATGATTTTAATAAGAATTTAAATATTTTTTTGATTGAAAAAAGTAAAAAAAAATGTGTTTTTTTAAATTTCTTAAAAAAACAACTAGATATTGACATTAATATTATAAATCAGAGATATGAGGATTTTAAAATTGTTGAAAAACATTCAATAATTTCAAGGGCTTTTAAAAATATTAAAGAAACTATTGATTTAACTTACAAAAATTTAAAGAATATTGAAAATTTAATAATGCTAAAGGGAAGAAATCATATTAATGAAATAAATGAAGCCAAAAAGAAATATATGTTTCACGTGAAAAAATATCAAAGTTTAACATCTAAAGATTCTTATATTTTAAGAATAAACAAAATAAATCTAATTACAACTTAAAGTTGTAATATGATGCTAAAAATTAACTTTTTTTAACATTGAACCATATAATAGGGATAATAAATCAAAAAGGTGGTGTTGGTAAAACAACAACAGCTTTAAATTTTGGATCAGGTTTGGCCCTAAAAAATTTTTCTACATTAATAATAGATTTAGATCCACAGGGTAACGCTTCGACAGGCGTTGGGCTAGATCAAAAAGACAGAGCAAATTCTATTTATGAAGTTTTAATTGATAGGATAAATTTTTTTGATGCTGTTCAAAAAACAAAAGTTAATAAATTACAAATATTAGCAGCAACCCCGGAACTATCAGGTCTTGAGACAGAAATTGCAAATGACCCAGAAAAAGCATTCGTTTTAAAAAGAAAAATTGATAAAAATTACAATGATATAACTCGGGAGTTTAATTTTGTAATCATTGATTGCCCACCATCATTAAGTTTGCTTACTATTATGGCATTAGTAGCATCACGTAAATTAATTGTTCCCTTGCAGGCAGAATTTTTTGCATTAGAGGGTCTTAGTCAATTAATAAAAACAATAGATAGAATTAAAAATAGATTAAATCCCAGCCTAGAAATCGAGGGAATTTTGCTGACGATGTTTGACAAAAGAAATAAACTTTCTTTTGAAGTTGAAAAAGAAGTTAAAAACTTCTTTGGCCATAAAGTTTTTAATTCTAAGATCCCCAGAAATGTAAGAGTTTCTGAGGCTCCATCGCACGGCCTTCCAGTAATATTATACGACCCAAATTCTCTTGGGTCGCAAGGTTATAATGAGTTTATTAATGAATTTTTAGATCGCTTCAATCAAAACGAAAAAAAAGTGGCATGATGAATATTAAGTTTAAGGGATTAGGAAAGGGTCTCTCAGCATTAATGGGAGATACAAATGATTTTGAATTTCAAGAAAGTAGAGATATCAATAAAGTACCAATAGAATTTATTCAACCAAATCCTGATCAACCAAGAAAGATTTTTGATAAAAATTCTTTAGAGGATTTATCTCAATCTATTAAAGTTCAAGGTATTATTCAGCCTATTATTGTAAGGAAAAAAGGAGAGAAAAATTATGAGATAGTTGCAGGAGAGAGAAGATGGAGAGCTTCACAATTAGCAAAACTTCATGAGGTCCCAGTAGTAATAAAAGACATTGATGATAAGACTGCACTTGAAATTGCAATTATCGAAAATGTTCAACGAAATGATTTAAATGTAATTGAAGAGTCCAATGGTTACAAAAATTTAATTGAAAAATATCATTACACTCAAGATCAACTTGCGGAGGTAGTCGGAAAAAGTAGAAGTCACGTAGCTAATACACTACGACTTTCCTCTTTACCCAATGAAATACAAGACATGATCAAAAGTAATTTATTAACCGCAGGGCACGCAAGATGCTTAATAAATGTTCCGAATAGTGTTGAATTAGCAAGAGAAATTATTAGTAAAAATTTATCAGTTAGACAGTCTGAAAAGTTGTCAAAGAAACATCAAATTTCAAATGTAAAAAAAATTAACGTTTCAAATACAGATGCTAACATAAATGCTTTACAGGAAGATTTAGAATCATCATTAGGTTTAAAAGTGAAAATTAACAATAAAAAAAATAATAAGGGAGGGATTAGTTTTTATTATAATAATTTAGAACAACTAAACAAAATTATTTCTACTCTTAAAAGTTTTTTTAAATAGTTTATCTGTAAAAAAGTAACTTTGATACAATGATGATATATCATAATTTTTCTTTAGATTTGTTTCTAAATCGTTAAGTTTTATTATTAGCTTTTTAAGATCTTCAATTTCCCAAAACTTAAGTATCTTTTTGAGCTTTTCTTTTTCTTTCCAAAAGATTGGTGGTTGATAATTTTCTAAAGCTTTAAGTGGGTCTTTTTTATGAGAAGAGTCTACAATTTTTAAAATACGAAGAATTGTATTTTTTAGGATCATTACGGTTTCTAATGGACTTTGAACTCCGCTTAAAAAATTTTCTATCTCTTGCTTACTTGAGTTGCATAATAATGAAAATTCTTCCTCATTTGAAGAGCCTTGATCTTTACAAATAGACTCAAAAACATTTGTTGTAATTGTGGTTTTCGACTCATTTAAAATTTCAAGTTTAGATATAATTTCAGTTATTATTGATCTATTCATATTTTTGTTTGCCCGAAGAAAGCTTAACTGATCTAAATTTAAATTAATTTTTTTTTGTTTTAGATTTTTGTCTAAAAAGGTGAAAAGCTGTTTTTCACTATCAGCGAAACAAGGTACTACAGTTGCAACACTAGATTTTTCAAATTCTAACCTTATTTTTGAATTTTTTTTTAGGATATCACAATTTAGAATAACCACACATTCGTCAACTTTTTTTAAAAGACTTTTTATATGTGTGAATATGCTATCACTTAAATTTTTTATTATTATTAAAAATTTTTCACCGAATATACTGTTGGAGTTAATTAAATTATCCAGTTTATCTAAATTTTTTAATATATCGTCATTATAAAAAATTCTTTTGATATGGTTTTTATTTTGGTTGATTACTTCTTTATTAAGTTCCTCCACAAGTTCGTTATTCTCGCCATAAAATAAGAAAATTTTTTTTTTAGAAACTTTATTATTTAAAAAACTTTCTAAGCTGGTGATCATTTTTTTAATTTAAATTAGTTATTAGTGCGAAATTGACAATATTTACAAGACTATCTAAAAGAATTCTCTTTTCAGCATTTCTAATTTGCTGATTATAATTCAAATTGTCAGTAACTGAAATTTTTTTTTCCTTAAAAAGATTATCTTGGTAAATAACTATATTTTTTTTATCAAAAACTTGAAATGCAAAATTTAGTTTTAAATTTTCCTCAGTAGCTATTCCCCTGTTATCTAATGTAGAATTCTCCAATGATTGAAAGATTTGTGCTTTAAGAGTATAACCACGTTCATCTTTTTCATTTACTTGTAAATTCAATTTCTTTTCAATATCAAACATAATTTCTTTCTCACCAGTAATTTCGATTTTAGCAAATGTAACAGGTTTCTGATTTTTAATATAAATCGGGGAAAACCCACAGCCAGACATAAGCAAGAAAAGTAAAATACAAAGAAATTTTTTTCTCATGTTGTAACAATATTTAGAATTTTATTCTTTACATATATCTTATTTTTAATTTTCTTAGATGAAAGAATTGTTTCTATATTTTTTATTTTAAGGGATTTTTTTAAAATATTTTCCTCATTATCGTTTGCATCTGCCTCAACTAGGGCGCGCTTTTTTCCATTTACTTGAATTACAATTATAAATTTTTTATTATTTTTAAGTAATTCATTGTCAAATTCAGGCCACATCTGATTATATAAATCATCTTTTCCAGTGATATTGCTGTAGCACTCGTGGGCTATATGTGGAGTAAAAGCTGAAATTATAATTAGATACTTTGTAAAGATATTTTTAAGATCATCGCTGCTAATTTTTTTATTAACCATGTTTTCATTGATTAAATTTAAAAAACTATAAAGTTTTGCAATTGCAACATTCATTTGTAGTTTTTCTATCAAATTTGTAATTTCATAAATTAGTTTATTAAATTCTATTAAGGTCTCAATTTTTGATGTTTTTTGATCTTTGTAATTTGATACTTCTATATTTGTCCTCCATATTTTTTGTATATATTTATATGCTCCACTTATGCCCTCATCACTCCATTGGATGTCTCTTTCAGGCGGGCTGTCAGACAAAACAAACCAACGAGTTGCATCAGCTCCATATATTTTTATAATTTCATCTGGGTTTACAACATTTTTCTTAGATTTAGACATTGCTTGGCTGTCACCTTTTACGACTTCTTCACCGTTCGATAAGAAATATTTATTATCGCTTTTTTTTAATTCTTGTGGAGAAACCCACTCCCCTTTTTTTGTTTTAAAGGTAGGATGACATACCATTCCTTGAGTAAAAAGATTTTGAAATGGTTCTGAAAATTTAAATTCAAATTCATCTTTTAGGGCAAGGGTAAAAAATCTTGAATATAAAAGATGTAAGATAGCATGTTCAACTCCACCGACATATTGATCAACAGGCATCCAATAATTAATATCTTCCTTATTAAAGGGGCGGTTTTGTTCAAGGGGTGAACAAAATCTTAAGAAATACCAAGAGGAGTCTACAAAGGTATCAAGTGTGTCGGTTTCACGAATGGCTTTCATACCAGTTTCTGGGCATTTTGTGTATTTCCAGGTTGGATGGTTTTCCAGGGGATTTCCAGGTTTACTAAAATCAATGTCTTCAGGCAAAGTTACAGGCAAATCTTTTTCAGAAATAGGAATAATTTTACCATCTTCTCTGTAAAGAATTGGAATAGGACAACCCCAGTATCTCTGTCTTGATATGCCCCAGTCTTTTAATCGATAAATTGTTTTAGAATTTCCAATTTTTTTGTCTTCAACAAATTTAATTACTTTTTTTTGTGCTTCTTTAACACTTAGATCATTTAGAAAGTCAGAATTAATTATGAAACCATCATCTATAAAAGCTTCATCTTTAATTTTTATGTCTTGAGATTTGTTAGGTGATACGACAGGAAATACCTCTAATTTATATTTTAGAGCGAATTCTAAATCTCTTTGATCATGAGCTGGACAGCCATAAACTGCACCAGTGCCGTAATCCATAAGTATAAAATTGCTTACATAAATTGGAAGTTTTTTATCTTTAATAAATGGATGATAGACAGAGAAAGGAGTCTTAAAACCTAATTTTTCATTTTTTGATAGTGAAGACTCAACCGCGATATTTTTAAGAGCTTCATTTTTGAAATTTAAAAAATTTCCATTATTTTCAAAAAATTTAGTGAAAGGGTGATCAGGGGCGATCGCAATAAAAGATGCTCCAAAAATTGTATCAGGCCGCGTTGTGAAAATTTTTATTTTTTGATTGTTATTTGTTGAAAAATCAATCTCGCAGCCAATAGACTTTCCAATCCAATTTTTTTGCATCAACTTAACTTTCTCAGGCCAACCCTTTAAATTTTCAAGAGACTCCAAAAGTTCATCTGAATACTTGGTGATGTTCAAGAACCATTGACTTAATTTTTTTTTTTCAATTTGCGTACCTGATCTCCAGCCCTTACCATCAATGACCTGTTCATTTGCAAGGACAGTCTTATCGACTGGATCCCAATTTACGTAGCTTTCTTTTTTATAAACTAAACCTTTTTTAAAAAAAAAAGAAAATAACATTTGTTGTTGTTTGTAATAACTCTCATCACAGGTTGAAACTTCTTTACCCCAGTCGATTGAAAGACCTAGGCGCTGTAATTGATTTTTCATTATGTTGACATTTTTTTTTGTCCAAGCCTTAGGGTGTAATTTATTTTGAATAGCCGCATTCTCTGCTGGAAGGCCAAATGCATCCCAACCCATAGGATGTAGAACATTATAACCTCGAAGTCGTTTATAATTAGCAATAACATCGCCCAAAGTATAATTTCTAACATGGCCCATATGAATATTTCCCGATGGATAGGGAAACATTTCAAGGCAGTAAAACTTTTTTTTTTGATTTTTTTTTGTTTTGAAAATTTGTTTATTTTCAAAAAAAGATTGCCACTTTTTTTCAACTGCTAAAGGATTGTAATTTTCCATCCTTTAAAAACTATTTTTTTTCTTTTTTGGCTTCTTCAATTTTTAAAGTTCGAGCGGAAGTCATTATGCTATCTTTTACAGAATTTACAAAATTTTGGTCTAAAGTAGAAGTAGAACATCGCTCAGCAGTTTCACAAATTTTTTTGTGAGCCACTACTTTAATTGAGTCTGATCTAAGCTCGTTATCTAAAAACTGAACTGAGATTTTTATTTGTTCCCTTGGGTTGTTTGTCTGAGAATACCAATCATAAATAATAACACCTCCGCTATAATCTGCATTAAGTAGGGGCAAAAAATCTAAAGATTTAAGAGTTGCTCTCCATAATACGTTTGAAGTTGCGAATTCAAAAGTTGTTGAATTTCCTTTGAGATTATTGATGTTCCCGAATATTCCACCACCCTTGTCTGCAAAAGCTCTAGCTCTCTTCGCCGGATCTGGCTCTATTATGATTTTTTCTCCAGTAACAGGATCGGTGGTTTGAGCGCAATTTGTTAAAAAAACAAAAAAAATTAGCACTTTTAAATAATTTGATTTCATTGATATACAGTTTATACCTAAAAAATTGTTGATTTATATGGATATTTATACATAGGCTTAATAAGATGAATTTCTAAGAAAGTTAATTGTTGCATAAATATCACATTATTAGTTTAAATTTTTTGTTTAAGGTCATTACTGTTAATAATTAAAAAAAAATCACTATAAAGATTTTGTTTTTAGAGCTCTAAAAACAATAACTAAATAAAAAGGTAATAAATAATGAAAAACAAACTACTTTTATCGAGCGCATTGCTCGGTACCCTAGTAATTGGAAGTTCTGCGTACGCGCAAACGACAGTTTCAGGGTCAGTTGCGATGGGTTATAAAACCTTTAGCGGATATCAAACCGCTGCAGGAACTACCGCATCACAACACGGTTTTGGTAGAGAGTCACAGCTCAACGTTCAAAACAAAGGAAAATTAGCAAACGGAATGAATTATGCTGCTGGTTTTTCTTTCGAAGTTGATGGTGGACAGACAACTGATATATCAAATGAAAACGTGTACATAGATCTTATTCTTGGAAACACGATTTTGACCGTATCAGAAGATCATATCCAAAATACTAATAGAACTCGAGGAAATATAGTAGGTGAAACTGCAAGGTCATTGGCAAGTGGTAATGCTGTAGGAACTGCTATTTTCCAAAATACGCCTGGAGCCAACACTGCTCAAGCTATGGGAGTAGGTATTACACAAGTAGTGCCTAATATTGGATCTTTCTCCGCATTATATGCTCCATCTAATAAGGGTGGTACCGATGATAACGTAGAGTCAGCAATTGAGGATAACAATGAATCTGCCTACGAAATTGGTTTCGTTGGTGACTTCGGAGTTAAGGGTCTATCAGCACATGCCTTCATCAATGAAGAGAAAAGAGTGACTGGAGAGACAAGAGCTCATAAGGGTTATAACTATGGTGTATCTTACGCTGTGGGTCAAGTCACAGTTGGTTACAACTATAAGGAAGATAAAGCTGGTGGTGGTACAACCACTACAGAACAAGATGAACTTGGTGTGGCATTTGCAGTAACCCCAGCATTGTCTATTGGTGCAAACTATACAAAAGCAGATAGAAATGTTGCAGCTGGTGTTGATGCTAAATCAAAATCAATTGCAGTAGGTTACAATTTAGGTCCTGTTGTTGTAACTGGTCAATATGCACAAATGGAAGCAGTAACTGGCACAGCCGCTACTGGTGACGTGGATATTTTCTACTTAAAAGCTGTAGCTAACTTTTAATTAAAGTTAATTAAAGTTTTCGAACCGCCCATCTATTAAATTAGATGGGCGGTTTTTTATTGCTCCAAGTTTTGCATTTTAGAGCATCCTAAGTTAAATAAATCTTTTAATTAAATACCTTACAACGCTAATTTTTTTTTAAACATATAAGATTTAGAATTTTTTAAGGTTTATGTAATAAGATGATTATTCTTAAGAATTTTACTACAATTAAACAGAATATCAGCTTACTATCCAATAATACAAACCTCATAGTTGTAACTAAAAATCAAGATGTTTCAAAAATAGAACCCTTAATAAATTTAAACCATAATCATTTCGGGGAAAACAGGGTGCAAGAAGCTACTTTAAAATGGACTTCTATATTAAAAAAACATTCTGCCATTAAACTTCATCTAATTGGAAAGCTACAATCAAATAAAGTTAAAGATGCTTTTAGACTTTTTCATTACATCCATACTCTAGATAACGAGAAACTAGCTCAGCTTTTTGCAAAATTTGAAAGTGAATCGCAAAAAAAAATTAATTATTTTATTCAAATAAATATAGGAAATGAAATTCAAAAAAATGGCATATCTATTGATAAGTCAAGTTTATTCATAAAATATTGTATTCAGGATTTAAAATTAAATATTGTTGGACTTATGTGTATTCCTCCTTTGGAAGGTGACCCGAATATTTATTTTAAAAGTTTAGCTAAAATTGCAAGATCTAACAATTTAAGCCAACTCAGTATGGGAATGAGTAATGACTACGAATGTGCAATTCAAAATGGCTCAACGTTTGTAAGGGTAGGTAGTAAAATTTTTAATGAGGTTTAATTAATATGAACCTTTGTTTTTTTATTAATTTTTTTAAGCAGTTGTATTAGATCCCTTTTTTTTAAAGCAACACAACCTTCAGTTTTTTTATAATTTTTTTTTGTAACATGAATAAATACTGCACTCCCCTTATTTTTAATAACAGGTTTCATATTGTAGTTTAGTACAAAAATTAAATCATAAATATTATCTTTCCTATATAATTTCTCATGACTAAATTTATTTGGTAAGGTTACAAAAGAATTATATTTTTTACTTTTCGGGTCGTCACACCAACCCATATTTTTTTTTATTTGTATTAATTTGATTTGAGAAGAAAGTGTTTTTATTTTGTCTTTTCTGTAATAAATTTTAATTATTTTGAAAGTACCTTTTGGTGTAATATTGTCCCCTTCAATTTTTTTTTTCCCAATACCAGCTTTTCCGAGTGCGCATTTAAATTTTAGATTTTTATAATTTAAATATCCAGATTTATTTATAATTATCATTTTTTGTGTATTATATACATTTTATGAATAATATTCATTTAAGCATTTTAGGATCAACTTTTTTTTCAAATTTATTAAATGAAATTGAATTTGATAATATTTTAAATTCACCAAGCAAATTAGCTCCAGCCGAGAAAAGATTATTTATAAAAATTATATTTCCAGAAAACCTAATAATAAAAGAAGTTAAAAAATATTTGTTAAAGAACGAACCAATTATTTTAATTTTAAAACAAAAAGATTTTATAAAAAAAAACAGTTTAAAATTACTTTCTTTTCACATCAGTTTACAATTTCCAATTGAAATATTGTCTTTTAGGGAAATTGTAAATATTTTAGCAACAAAATATAGTTTTCATAAAAAATCTGAAATTTTCATTAATGATTACAAAATAGACTCCAACGAGCGTTCCATTTCAAAGGAAAGAATAAAAATTAAGCTAACCGAAAAAGAGTTGGAGTTAATTTTAGCACTTTACAAAAGTAATGGATTAAATAAATCCTTTTTACTAAAAAGTATTTGGAAATATAGCGATGGTTTAGAAACCCATGCTTTTGAAACACATCTTTATCGTTTAAGAAAAAAAATTAATAAATATTTTCAAGATACAAATTTCATAATTGAGAAAAATTCTCTTTATTACTTAAAGTTTTGATTGTTCGCTATTAAACCAGTCAATTAAGTCTTGCTCCAACTTTTTGGATAATTTTTGAAGCAAGTTTCGATCCGGTTTGTAAACATTTTTTAATATAGGATTTATCTAAATATTCTTTCAAAAAACCAGATGCAAACAAATCTCCAGCACCTGTTAAATCTAAAATTTTTTCAACTTTTACACTTTTACAGTTTGTAATTTTATTATTTAAAATAGCTATACTACCGTTTTCACTTTTTGTTATTACAACAAGTTTATTTATCATTTGGATGTCATTAATACTTTCGAGTAGATTATTTCTTCCTAGTAGTGCATTAATTTCATTTTCATTTCCAATACATATACTTAAATCATTTTGAAGCAGTTTTAAAAAATCATTTCTGTGTCTTTTCACGCAAAAAATATCAGATAAGCTCATTCCGACTTTAATTTGATATTTCCTTGCTAAATCAATAACAAATCTAAACATTTTCTCACTAATTCCCTTATCCCATAGATAACCTTCTAAGAAAATAATTTCATATTCTTTTATGTAATTTTCATTAATGTCTTCCTTTGAAAGATAGGATGAAATTCCGAGATAGGTACACATGGTTCTTTCAGAGTCTGGTGTGATAAAAATAATAGATGCTCCAGTTGCTAAATTCTCATTTTTTTCTTGGTAGAGAAAGCTGACACCTATTTTTTCGAGGCTTTTTTTGTAGATTTTTCCAAATTCATCATTATTAATTTTACCTATAAATGATGAACAGCCCTTAAGATAAGAAATTCCTGCCATAGTATTCGCAACTGACCCACCTGCCTCAATTTTTTCAATTTGAACTTTTTTTTTTAATATTCGATACTCATCACTATCAATGAGTTTCATTGTACCTTTGACAAGATTATTTTTTTTTAAAAAATTATCATCTACCTTTACAAAAATATCAACGATAGCATTACCTATACCTAGAATTTTTTTAGCCATTTTTTTTCTTATATAAACAAATTTTATTAATTACGCATTTTCCACATAGCGGATTTCTAGATTTACAAATGTATCTTCCGTGTAAAAGAATGAGGTGATGAGCTTTTTTTAAATATCTATTAGGTAAAATTTTTAAAAGTTGTTCTTCCACTTTATCTGGATTTTTACCCTTCGTTAATCCTGTTCTATTACTTACTCTAAATACATGAGTATCAACTGCAATTGTTGCTTTATCAAAGGCGGTATTCAAAACTACATTTGCTGTTTTTCTTCCTACACCAGGAAGACTAATTAAATCTTCAAAATTATTTGGAACTTTACTTTGAAACTTTTTAATTAAAATTTTGGAGAGGTTGAATAAATTTTTAGATTTCATATTAAAAAGTCCGATACTTTTAATCATTCTTTTTATTTTTGATATACCAAGTTCTGCAAAATGCTTTGGTGTATAATATTTTTTATAGATATATTTTGTAACATTATTTACATTAGTATCTGTACATTGAGCAGACAGAAGCACAGAAGTTAAAAGCGTGAACTGATTTCTATATTTAAGTGACGTTTCGGGTTTTTGAATAGATTTATTTAATTTTTGAATTAGTTTTAAGGCTTGAAATTTATCAAGTAACATCAAAAATTTTCAAACAAACCTAAGATTGAACATATCCTGCATATTAAATAATCCATTCTTTTTTTTACTTATCCATAGTGCAGCATTCAATGCACCATCAGCAAAAAGCTCTCGTGAAAAAGCAGTATGTTTCAGTTCAATATTTTCAACTTTATTATTGTATACAACTGAATGTTCTCCAACAGTTTTTCCTTTTCTTGTAATAAAGAAATTGATTTTGTCACTTTGGAGATTTCCTTTTTTGTTTAAATAAATTTTGCCTTTAAATTTCTCTAAATTTTTACCTTTACCTTTTGCAACAGCGTTTGCTAACATAAGGGCAGTGCCTGATGGATAATCTATTTTAGCTTTATGGTGATTATCTAAAATCCCAATTTGATAATTATTGGGTAATTTTTTTGATAAAATTTTAGAAATATATTCAAGTAAATTTATTCCTAAACTCATATTCCCTGATTTAAAAATTGCAATTTTTTTAGAATATTTCTTAATTTTATTTTCCTCTTTTTTTGTGAAACCTGTTGTTCCGATAATCAATTTTTTGTTTAATTTCTTTGCAAAATTTAAAATTTCTATTGAAGATTTAGGTTTTGAAAAATCAATAATAACGTCTGTATCTTTAACAGCCTTGATAGAATTTTTTTGTGTTTGTAGTTTATAGATTGTTGATACCGTTTTATCTGTTATGCTTTGTAACCTTAATTTTGGATTGTTATTAATCTTTTTGCATAAAATCCTTCCCATTCGTCCAAGAGCCCCTACAACTGTAATTCTTAATCTTTTCACTGATCTATTTTTTCCCAAAATTTTTTAGCTTTGTTAAAAAAATTTTTAATTTCAGAATTTTCGTTATTATTCTGGATAGAACGGAATTTTTCAAGCAACTGTATTTGTTCCTTGTTGAGATTTTCAGGAATTAATACCTCCATCTCGATATAAAGATCACCAAAGTTTGATGTTTTAAGGATAGGCATTCCTTTACCTTTAAGTCTAAATTGACGTCCAGATTGAGTTCCCTCTGGAATCTTTACAATGGATTTTCCCCCATCAATGGTTGGTACCTCAACCTCCGTTCCAAGCGCCGCATCTACCATGGACATGGGAAATTTAAAATAAAGGTTATCTTCGGATCTTTGAAATATTTTATGTTTTTGAACTGATATAAAAACATAGAGATCACCATTTGATCCACCTCTATATCCAGCCTCACCTTTTCCAGAAAGTCTCATTTGAGTTCCGTCTTCAATTCCTTTTGGAATTTGAATTGTTAAACTTTTTTTATTTTTAACAACGCCGGACCCTTTACAGTCTCTGCAAGGGTTTGAAATTACTTTGCCCTCTCCGCCACAGTCAGGACAGGTTTGTTGAATGGAAAAGAATCCTTGTCTTGCTCTTACTGTGCCGTAACCCCCGCAAGAAGAACAATTTACAGGCTTCGAACCAGATTCTGCTCCACTTCCATTACATTTATTGCACTTTTCGGAGGTTGATAAATTAATGGTTTGTTTTTTTCCAAAATATGCCTCCTCAAGCGTTATATCTAAATTAATTTTTAAGTCTGAACCTCTATTGGATCTACTTTTTTTTGACCTACCTCGAGAGCTTCCCATAAAATCACCGAAGAAATCATCAAAGATGTCTGAAAAAGCTCCGGAATCAAAACCCCCAAAGTCAAAACCACCACCTTGAGATTGATCGAAAGCTGAATGACCAAATTGATCGTATTGTGATTTTTTCTTTGGGTCAGATAAAACTTGGTAGGCTTCAGATGCCTCCTTGAACTTTGTCTCGGCTTTTTTATCTCCCTGATTACGATCAGGGTGATATTTCATTGCAAGATTTCTGTAAGCTTTTTTTATTTCATCAGGACCTGAGTTCTTAGTAACGCCAAGAGTGTCATAATAGTCTTTTTTTGACATAATGATTTATCTAGGCGTAATCAAAAATATCTGATTAAGCGCTTTTTTTGTTATCGTCTTTTACTTCTTCAAATTCAGCATCAACAACATCTTTTTTATCATCATTGTTTGGAGTAGCATCTTTTTGTGGCCCTGCTTGTTGTTGTTCTTTGTAGATTGCTTCCCCAAGCTTCATAGAAGATGTCATTAACTTTTGAGTTTTATTTTTAATATCTTCAGTGTTATCTGATTTGGCCGCCTCTTTAAGATCAGAGATATCCTGTTCAATTGACTTTTTGTCAGCCTCTGAAATCTTAGCACCATGTTCTTTTAAACTTTGCTCAGTTGAAGCTATTAGTGATTCCGCGTTGTTTTTAGCATCCACTTCTTCTCTCTTCTTTTTATCAGCTTCTTTGTTAGCTTCCGCTTCTTTGATCATTTTTTGTATTTCATCATCGGATAAACCTCCTGAAGCTTGAATTTGAATCTTTTGTTCTTTTCCAGTTCCCTTATCTTTTGCAGAAACATTTACAATCCCGTTTGCATCGATATCAAAAGCTACTTCAATTTGAGGAACTCCTCTTGGAGCTGGTGCAATTCCAGATAGTTCAAAGTTACCAAGTAACTTATTATCGTTTGCCATTTCTCTTTCTCCTTGAAAAACTCTAATGGTTACTGCTGGTTGATTATTTTCAGCTGTTGAAAATATTTGGCTTTTTTTAGTCGGTATGGTTGTGTTTTTATCTATTAATCTTGTAAATACCCCACCTAATGTTTCAATACCAAGAGACAATGGTGTTACATCTAAAAGAAGAACATCTTTAACATCCCCTTGTAAAACACCTGCTTGTACCGCCGCCCCAAGTGCCACAACTTCATCGGGGTTAACACTTTGGTTTGGATCTTTTCCAAAAAAATTTTTAACTGTTTCAACTACCTTTGGCATTCTGGTCATACCACCAACCATCACCACCTCATTAATTTCACCTGCGGTATATCCAGAGTCTTTAAGTGCTGTCTTACAAGGCTGAATTGTTTTTTCTATTAGTTTTGCAGTCAAAGCCTCAAGCTTAGCTCTTGTAAGCTTCATGTTAATATGTTTTGGACCTGATTTATCTGCAGTTATGAATGGTAAATTCACTTCTGTTTGAGTTGAGGATGACAATTCAATTTTTGCCTTTTCAGCAG
>Ga0194115_10003833_pt1 | contig 16609 bp, 13 predicted proteins | sample TA2MahsurfametaG_3_FD_148656 | JGI IMG/M metagenome (GOLD analysis project Ga0194115, IMG submission 148656) | Freshwater microbial communities from Lake Tanganyika, Tanzania - TA2015002 Mahale S4 surface | ecosystem: Environmental > Aquatic > Freshwater > Lake | place: Tanzania: Lake...
ATCAACAATATGAACGAGCGAGAGCTACCACCCCGGATGATCGCACATCATCAAGTACTAGTAACAGTCTCCGTAGACCACGAAAACGATGAAAGTACGATATGTGAGATACTAATGATGAAGAGCGGTTGTACGCTGGCTTCCCGTACGCTGGCTTCCCGTACATTTCGAACGACCCGATGGGAGACTTTAAGGAAGGCTCCGAGCACTACAGTGAAGTTGTCGTGAGGTTTTTACAGGGACATCTTCCGTCATCTCTCCAAAAGCTTGTACCGTACGCAAGTGTATGGCGATCTGACAGCTGGATTTGTACGAACAGCCTTAGCATAGAATGATTTCGGTGGCGAGCCATACCCGGATGGCCGGTCTTTGTTTGACTCGTGGGCTATCCTATTAAGAACGTAAAGCGTCCAATTCAACCTGAAATCCTAGAAATGGGAGGTTCTATAGCTATCATCAGCGCAAATAATGCCGTAATCCATGAAAACCACATCAATATAGCGTACTGTCATCGGATTTCTACGTCAAATCCTCACCTCCTACTACTGCGGACGTTCAAGTGAGACGTGAGAACAAGCAGAGGGCTTATGGTCGAGTGAATCAACGGGCTATCTTGCAACCGTTGGCCTCTCGTTGGTCCGACTCCCGCCAACAGAGCGGAAAAGTTGCACATGTCGGCATTGCTGGTTTGTGTCCGAACATCGATACTGTCTATAGGGACACACTGGTAACTTGTTGATTTATTCTTCATTGCGTATATTCTCTCCTTTTCTGGGAACATCGAAAAGTTATGGATTTAGGATTTGGAAGTCAAAATCAAGTCTTGGGGAATGCCACAGCACGAGCATTGCTTCATGGAGCGATTGCTCAAGAAGAATCTCTGGACGCAGAACTTGCTCAGTATGATAAGTTATTAGAAGATGATGAAGGCCTAGAGACATTAAGACAACGACGTCTCATGCAGTTACAGAATCAACATTCACAGATCCAAAAATGGAGAGATTTAGGTCATGGTGACTATGTCGAATTGGGTGGTGGAGGACATGATGGTCGAGATGTCGCGAAGGAATTCTTTGAAACGAGTAAGACATCAGATCGTGTCGTTGTCCACTTTTATCGACCGACGACTCGTTTTTGTGATGTCTTCCATGCCCATCTGACGAAACTTGCAAGGAAACATTTAGAAACGAAGTTTGTAAAGGTCAATGTTCAAGATTGTGATACCCATGGTGGAGGTGCATCCTTCCTGGTAGAGAGATTAGGGATCGTCATCATGCCTACTCTAGTCCTAATTAAGGATCGGAAGGCCTTCCATCATATGACGGGTTTTAATGAATTGGGTGGGAGTGAAAATTTTTCAGAACAGACCTTGGCATTCGTCCTAGGTCGACATGGGATTCTGGATCCACATGATGATGAAGAAGTTCCTGAAGAAGTCCTTGAATCATCGAAGGGTATGAATTCTATCCGGATAACGAAGGGTGCACGTAATGGTTTCCATACTGCAGACGATGAATAAAGAAAAAGAAGGAACTAGCTTTGCTATATGTTAGAAACTAGAATGACGACCAGAAAAATGGACTAGTATATGTAGGTCGTCTACCAGGGGTGACCACCATCTTTCAATTCAATCCATACTTCTCCTCTACGTTGTCCCATACTGTAAATGGCATCATACTGAGCAAACTTCACGTAGTCTCCACTATCCGGCGCTACCTGGAGTCCATCACGTTGACATGCTTCTCGGAGTTTCTTATCCGCCTTACGAACCACTGGGGGGACACTGGCGTCGGCATACGTCCCAACGGCGACGACTTTCCCCGGAACGGTTTCAATCTTACAAATTGCCCATAAAGGATTCTTTACCTTTTCTAAAATAGTCGTCGCGACGGTAGGGGGACTAGTCTGACCAGGCAGTGCAAAGACTAATGGCCAGGACATTGTTTTTTCAGCATCTGCATCCTGTGGTACCTGCTGCAGTGACGGTGCCAACGGTTTCGAACCTGGGTGGTTGTTATACCAGTTGATTGGTTTGTCAGACGAAGAATCATAGAAACAAATCTAATCTATGAGAATCAAGAGCATTCTGCTTGACGTACCTTGAGTAATAGTGGCAAGGATATCATATCCTTCATCTCGACGGTCATAGGGGATCTTTGCGACTGTATACGATGGATACCGACGGACTTCGTACCCATCACCTCGACGAAGTAATTGATATGGTACCTCAGGACCTGCCGCGACTGCGAGAGCATTTTCTGGTTTGACTTGTCCCAAAAAGTCATTAATGGCAATCCCCTTGTCTACTTTTTGATAACTGCCGCTGGAATCGGGCTTGATATTAATACTATCCCAATAATCCGTTTGATGATCTATCAATACACCCTCTTTCCCTCCACGAGATACCTCATAGACGGATATACCTGAGAATCTTGCCGTAGGCTTCCATGGAAGGACTTTGGCAGTGACTCGAAGAGTCCATCGGGTGATGATATTCGCAATTGACCCATCGTCGGCGACCTCTCCACCCTCAACGGAATGAAGAGCGATACCAGCATCTTCAAATAAAAATTTCCCCATAAGTGTCCTTGAGGCTAACATATCGACATTATTCTGATAGGCATCGACACCCGAAAGACTCGTCATCGGATCATCAAAGGATACGTTCGGGGCATAGTATTCCTTTTGCATCGGTGCGAAAAAGGATACATATTCTCGTTCCAATACACCCTTTAATTTCCCTACAGCACGGGTAGTCTTTTCGATGTCTTCAGTACTTGTCGCTGCTTGTAACGAAAATGCGACTCTTCTCTTCGACGACCATGATACTGTTGACGATCGAATCTGAGAATTGACAGGACTGCCCAATTGAAAGGCCAGTACACCAAGGGAAGGCGACAAGACGGCGAAAACTTGAACGATATTCCAAAACTTCATGATTTCTTGTTCCTAATAAAGTGCCCACAAGAAGTCTCTATCAGAAATAAGTTATGAGACCCTTTGGTGAACGATCTCATCATCGTGATTGTTCGAAACCATATCGTATGACTTCATCCCATCGCTCATAGGTGGAAGAACACGTCATTCGTGGATGCACACCCATTCGTGACTCAGAGGAACACATCGTATGCTGCACCGGCAATCATCATGCGGAAGGAGTTCAATGCATGATGTGTAGACCCGAACACAGTTGGCCAAGTACATGAACCCGGCGATAATCCATATGCACTTTCAACCAACTACATAGATTCAGTCTTGACGTGACAAAATCGAGCTGTTGTGTTGTTCTAGTTTGCTTTAAGCGAAATCACTTACAACAGAACGCATACGATCCCACCAACCATTTATCTGGATGCATACCGTAGGGGTTCCTTAAATATCCAAAAGCAACTTGGTAGGGTCCGAGATTTTATCGGCGATGCTCTTCAAGAATGTGACACCCTCTCTACCATCGATCAGTCGGTGGTCATATGTCAAAGCCAAATACATCATGGGTCGGGCGACGACTTCACCCTTTTCATTGACAACTGCTCGCATCTTCGTCGCATGCATACCCAAGACAGCTGACTGCGGAGGATTGATAATGGGCGTTCCCATGAGAGATCCAAAGACACCACCATTTGAAATGGTAAAAGTTCCACCTGACATATCATCCAATGACAACGTCCCATCCTTGGCCTTCTTTCCGTACATGGCAATGTTGTGTTCGACATCGGCAAAGGACATGGTCTCAGTGTTTCTCAAGACGGGGACGACCAATCCAGTGGGGCTGGCGACCGCCACTGAAATATCGACGTACTCACGATAGACGATTTCTTGTGTCTGGTCGTCAATGTAGGCATTCACGACCGGAACTTCTTGTAGTGCAGCAGTAGCGGCTTGAACAAAGGCAGACATGAAACCCAGTTTGATTCCATGTTTGGCAGTGAAGACGTCTTGGTGTTTCTTGCGCATCTCCATTAGATTTCCCATATCACACTCTTGGAAGGTGGTCAACATGGCTGCCGTATTTTGAGCTTCCTTGAGCCGGGAGGCGATGCGTTGACGCATACGAGACATTTTCGTTCGTCGTTCATTGCGAGTTCCGAGAAATGCTGGTGTATCAGCTTGGGGTGGTGGTGTGGGAGGAGCCTTCTTCGGTGGGGCCACTTCGGCGGGTGAGGAAGGGGCTTCAATCTTCGGAGCTGCCTTAGGTGCCGCGGCTGGTGGCGGCGCCGTTTCCTCCTTCGTCAAAATATCCTCTGGTGGGCCAGAGGGTGGAACTTTGGTAGACCTCTCTGGAGCATCAGCATCTGTATCTAGGCGGAAGAGTGCCGATCCAACCTCGACGACATCATCAATCTCACCCAAGACTTCTACCAACGCACCACCCTGTGGAGCACGGACGTCCACGGAAACCTTATCAGTTTCTAGAACGACGACGACATCATCGGTGTTCACATAATCTCCAGGTGCGACAGGAAGATCGACAATCGTTCCCTCGGTGATACTGTCTCCCATGGTCGGTACCTTCAAAAGTAAGAGAGTAGAGACATATCGAGAAATTATGTGAGTCGTCGTCCAAATCTACCCATTTTCTGATTCACACGTGTCTTCACATTCAAAGGCCATGACGACAACTATCCGATATATACATCAACAACACCTTGGCTGCTTACATAGATCGTTTGGACAGGCAATGCCGTTCGCCAAGTAGGAGTTACCAAAGTTCTGACTTGAGTTTGGAGTCTGGATGATGCCCCTCGGGACGTGGAAGCCATCAAGCAACGACCAGCTGTCGAAACGGCAATTCTTGACAACATCCTTGTACGATAGGGTTCTGTTTCTTTGGACTATGAATCTTCTTTTGTATCGTTGTAGTTAGTAGTGTCGTGGCGACTGGAATACAACCGCCCTTCTCTCGATGGGAATAACCTGTTGCTGCTGGAAGGTCCTGCCGCACTTCTCCATGAGAATGATGGATTTCGGTCTTGTCCGCCTTCCGGCATCTCTCAAACCCCGAACAACCGCCGTTCCTTGGGACAGAAAATCTTCTTCATTCTTCTTCGCCTTCTGCGTAGGGAAGGGTTGGCGAGGCGAAGACCATCAGGCATAACGGGCGATCACTGGCGATCACTGTCATCGCGTCGTTCTTGTTTCCCCCCTTCGCATCGAGAAGTATAGCTTATCTTTGTTGCCATGACGTAGATTGGGGGTCAATCTTGAACCCTAGCTCATACCTACGGAACTTACCTTTGTAACGAAAATTTAATCGAATGAGTCCATCAGATCAAAACGATGAGGTTGCACAGAAAAATCGAGAGCAAGCATCATACGATCGACACACAAGTTGCACTACCCTCCACCATGGAAACAACGACAGTATCGCCTCCCCCTACGGGAGCAACGAACAACAGCAACAACAAAATCAAAGATGATGATGACCCTTTAGAAACGGCCAAATGGACACGATACCTTCCTGAGGCTTTTGGAATTCAAGAAGCCGTCCGACAATCGTCATACCGGTGGTGCGTGCGAGAAGGTGGAATGTGGGGTATCGCTACGGGGACTGCCATGAGTTTGTGAGTACAACACCTACAAGGGGATTGAATTTTCAGTTGATGAAATCCATCAATGTACAGAGACTGATTCACTAACGATGTTTCTTTGGGTATATCACGTTCCTCCTCGGTCGTTTTTCCCGTTGACTTCCTTCACTTCCCATACAGACATCGGATGCGGATGGGTACGAGTCCACGAATGGCAGGTCATGTATTTTTTGGTACCTGCATGTTGGTTATGTTACCCTCCTATTATTTCTGTTATCGAAAACGAGAGCATCAAGAGGAAGTCATTGAAATGATGATGAAATACAATCGATTCGGACACGCGAAAGAATTACCACCAGAACCGCCTTTGGAAGAACATCCCTTTTGGGAAAAACTGGGAGAAGAAGACCGTCGAAGACAAGACGACGACACCGCTACCACCGCTAAGCATGCTGCCGAATATCGTGGAATGATTAAAGAACGAAAAGAATGGCAGAAGAAACAAGACCAATCCTTTGAAGAAATCTTTAGCGAAAAGCGATGATAAATAAATAACGACGAACTATGATACCTTAGAAATGGGGGGGAGGGGGGGGGATACAGTCTCATCTATAGTAGTGAACTTGAATCCCACATACTGCGAATGAATTTGGGAACAATCAGTGGTGGAGCCATTACGACCATTTTCCTTCTAATCTTCAATCTTTCCCTTTCCAGTGGCCAATCGCCACATTCCAACGACGGCACGTCCTAGACCGAGGAAAGTGATAGCGAATCCTACAGCAGCCCATGCTCGATCAGATGGCTGCTTCAACCAAGTCGGGTTGGCTTCACCTTGAAGTGTTCCTCCAGCACATTGAATCTTTCTCATTTCCTTGACCTGCGTGTAGTATATCACGAGAGGACCGACCATAAACGAAAAAAGGGGTGAGACGAGAATTTTGTACCGAAAAGAGGTTAACATTAGGGGGAGTGGTCTTTTGGGGACAAAACCAATGGAATCCCCCCGCAACGGCATAAACCCCTCCTTGTTACACACTCACAGCGCTAGGATAGTTGGTAAGGTAATCAACAATTCCTCGCTTTTGGACTTGTCCAGGTGCCCTGCGGGCACATGCACGTTGTGCGATGACTCGACCGGCAGCAAGAGACATGATAAAACAATCAAACAGAGGATTGCGGATGTGGAAAGACGACGGAGTGAAGTGCGAGTGGGGACGGAGACGACTTGTCGTTGGGAAACTGCTGCATATCGTCGTCGGCGATGCGAATTCCGTCGTTTCCAAAGTACTGACGGATGGCGGACAGCCCATTATCGACTCTTTCGAATAAGAAGTCTGTACGACTGTACGATTTAAGTCGTGCCTCATGGCTCATGGCGCGCTGCACCCTTATGTATACGGTTCCGTCATTTCTTCGCGCCGCCTCCCCTTACCGTCACACATACAATACGAAAAGAATCTCTATGGAGTCCAAATCCATCGTCGTTACTCAACTGATCAGATCAAGCTCAGATTTCCTCTCGCTTTCGTTTACGCAACGTGACAACACACAATTCCACTAGTGGCTGTTTTTCGTCAAAAGAGAAAACCATGTCCACTAACAGCCATGGGCACGATCTCCAGCTAGAGGATCAGGAGGATTTTGCAGTGGTATATCCCGAAAATGCCAACGTCCATGATGATCCCTCTATGCTTGATGATGCCCCGGATGGTGCAGAAATAATGTCTCGGCAAAGCTCTCGGATAGACCGTATCCTTCATCATATGGGAATTCGCAAACGAAGTGGGCGGCATATTGCCATTTTCTTCATCATTTTCATTCTAGTGATTACCCTCGTCTCGTGCGTGCCACGTTTTCGGTCAAAGCGTCGTCGTGTTCATGGTGATTTTTCTGTTAAATCGCATATAACGGCGAAGCTGAATTCCATGTACAAAAGCCATCATCTTGTCTTCCCAACCTTCGAAGCGGGAGCTAGTCCAACTCCCCAAGAGAGGGCCATCGACTATTTGGCCCTTCAACCGGGTATTGTGCCCTGGAATCACACGAAATTTGTCCAACAGTATGTCCTAGCTGTCTTTTACTACTCTACCCACGCAGTCAAGACAGAGTACGCGAGCAAGCCATATCCATGGGCTAACGATGAATTCTGGCTCGACGACCTTGATGCCTCCTGTAAATGGTATGGTGTCTACTGCGATGATGAGGGCCACGTCGAACAAATTAGACTCCCCAACAACAACTTGTCGGGCAATTTGCCTATTGAGCTCAAGTTCCTTTCGTCCTCGCTCCATACATTGGATCTAAGCAACAACTTTATCGTGATGGATGGACCCATGTACGATATCTTCACCGATATGTCACAGATGCATACACTCTTGTTGGAAGGCAACTTTCTTTCGTATGGCCAGGGTTTACCTAGCCAATTCCAGAACATGAAGAAATTGAAGGAGCTTCGGCTCTCTCGTAACCTATTCAAGGGACACCTCGATCGCCATCACGAGGTTCTATCAAGTTTGACGAAATTGACTCACTTGGAAATCGAATCGAATCACTTCTCTGGAAGTCTTCCCTCTATTCTTGGAAAGATGTCCAATTTGGTGTTTCTTGCTTTGGGAGGAAACGCGTTTAGTGGCGATCTGAACTTGTTCAAGAGTGGCGAACTGAAGAACTTAGGTACGTAATTTGATGAATGAAGATTTATTTGGAAATGCATTTACCAAAGGCCACTTGTGACATCTCACATCTTCGCTTGAACTATCAGCCACGATTTGGTTAGATGATAATGCCTTTAATGGAACCATCCCAACCGAGATCGGTCTATCGACTAAACTCTCTGTGATTTCGATCACCAACTCGACACTTCGGGGTCATATCCCGACCGAGATTGGCAAGCTCATTGACTTGGAACAACTGCGTCTGAACGACAATATGTTATTCGGAAATATTCCGACTCAGATGAGTTTGTTGAAGAGTCTGTCTATGGTCGAGTTACACCACAACAATCTTGGTGGCACTATGCCTGTCGCTGTCTGCGAGACCATCAAGGAGTCGACGAGCGTCCACAGAATGTTGACCTCAGACTGTAAAAGCAAGGTGAACTGCTCTCATCCAGAGTGCTGCACGGCTTGTTATTGAGCAGGTCATCCTGATGTATTTCATGCAGGAGACCACGACCACCACCACAATCGGAAGCAACAGGTGAGAATGGCTGTTTGTATAGTCAAAGCCACATGACTTGAGCTAAGAACTAAATAAGCTACATGTAGTCTAACACGCGGTGAAACGGTGTATACTAGTCTCTTCATTCCTAGGTCTCGTGGGCCTACAGAAATCTTGATGCGCTCTACGTTACCGCTCTGATGAACTACCGTAGGCGATCTTGGTGTGAAGTCGTACACGTTTGCGGTAGCTAGAAACATCATTCCAGCACGGTAGGTAAGCCAAACGCTGATATGGACAATATGGGAAGGATACGGTATCTTGATTTCGTGGGATAGCGAAACGTTTTATATCCGTATTTTGTCGAGAATCCATTCCTTTTTTGTTGATGGGCGCACCTGTGACGTGACCACTGGGCGTGCAGGCGTGCAACGGATCTAAACGAGTCGAAAATTCCATGAATGTTTTTTTCGTTTTTTGGGCGCGTTGTTTCGTCACATCGTGTAGTAAGTCTTTCACACGAAACAAGAGATCCTCCTATACACGAAAGACATCATCGTGATCCCAACCAAAAAAACGGGAAGACCCATTCCTTTTCTGTCACATCACGAAGGATCATATATTTCTAGAATATGTCGTCCATTTACCCTTCATCCAACTTACACGATCTCCAATTGGAGGATATCGAGGATTTCGCTCCCGCCCAGCCCCAAGATGATAGACACCATACTTCGGACGAAGATGAGGCGATCCCTCATGGGGCTGTATTGAAACCTGAAAAGAGGACCCGTGTTCGTCACGTCGTCTACTTGATGAGAAAGCACAAATGGGTCACGGCTCTTTCCTTCGTCGTTTTTGTGATTGCCATTGCTCTCTTTTCGATCATTGGAAGTACCAGTCGGAAGGTCCCCGAGAAGAAAACTGGAATCATTCACACTGATCCCAAGTCACTAGATCCTACAATCACTGAAGCTCTGATGGAGAAACTGATTGAAATTTACGGACATCACGGTCTAGACTCGGCGCCACTTGGAGCCACGGCCGGCGTTACAGCCCAAAAGAAGGCCTTTTATTGGCTAGCTGCCAACAAGAATGTGTTGGGAATGGATCATACCGTCCTAACACAGCGATATGCCTTGGCTGTATTGTACTATTCAACCAACGCCGTAAAGACAGAATATGTTGAAAGCCCGAAACCATGGATCAGTGCTCATCTTTGGCTCTCCGAGTCTGATGTCTGTGAATGGAGGGGTATCATATGCAACAATCTTGCACATGTGGAAGAAATCAAACTCGAGCGTAACAACTTGTCGGGTCGTTTGCCTATGGAGCTCAAGATTCTTTCTTCCACACTTCATACGTTGGATCTAAGCAGCAATGATATCGCCATGGTAGGATCTGAATACAATGTCTTCACCGAGATGACACAAATGCATACGCTTTTGATGGACGACAACTACCTATTCCATGACAATGGTCTACCTTCTCAATTCAAGAGCATGGAGCGCATGCAGAAGGTTCGACTCTCTTACAACTTATTCGAGGGACCACTTGATGGCCATGGGGTACTTTCAAGTTGGACGAAGTTGACCCACTTGGAAATTGAGTCCAACTACGTTTCTGGATCCATCCCATCTGTTCTCGGACAGATGTCCAACTTGGTTTACGTTTATCTTCGACGAAATAACCTTAATGGCAATCTGAACTTTTTGAAGACTGGCCAGCTCAAGGATTTGTGTAAGTGAATGGATTCCTGAAGATATGAACGCAAAATCTGGTTGTTAGATCACTTTGACGTCTCACGCATCTTTACTTACCAATCCAGTCGCCATTTGGTTGGATAATAATGCCCTGAGTGGAAGCATCCCAACTGAGATCGGTGCACTCACCGAACTTGCCGCCATTTCCTTCACTAACTGTTCCCTTGCTGGTACGATCCCAACAGAAATGGGCAATCTCGCCGAATTGCAACGACTATGGCTTTACGACAACAAGTTATCCGGAGATATTCCTACTCAGATGAGCTTGTTGAAGAAACTGGATATGGTAGAAGTACACCACAACAATTTAAATGGTTCAATGCCTACCGGTGTCTGTCAAACCATCACGCAGTCGAGTTTGGCTCACAAATCATTGACTTCGGACTGTAAGAGTAAGCTCACGTGCTCGTCTCCAGGATGCTGCACGACTTGCTACTAAGACGCTCAATGTGTCTGGGGCTCATCAGCATGTGATCATGACCACCGTGAAAGGAAGCAACTAGTGTGAGTTTCATCCTGAAATGGTCGTAGCGATAGGACTTGGAACGTTTTTTGGAGCGAAGAAAAAACTATATCATATATTTTCAAATCAATATATACTCAATTACCGCATCAATGAATATACTCAATTACCGTACCTACTCGTAGAAGATTTTACACTCGATGAACGATCGCTGGCTTCCTTGACGTGTGAATGATAAAATAGGCGCTTGGTATATATCAGATTGATGACCATGAAGAGACAGAAGGATACCACAAAAAAATTGTGGACGGTTCCTGCAATTCCAGGATACAACATATTCTCTAGCTGTCGAAGCCAGTCTTGAGATTCTTCCAATGCCGAAAATGCAATGACAAAGGGGAATATATAGAATCGACTGTAACAAAAGGCAGGAATCACCACAATGCGATGTAGGACCTTAATCCAAAAGGGGGAAATCCTTCGATCATTCGATGGTGCGTTGATACTCATTTGTAACAGGTGGAGGAACCAACTGCTGAGATCAAAAGCAAACATTGCAATCACACCAAGACGTCGGAGTGACGAAAAGAGATACGTAAAGGTCATGATACCGACTGAGAAACTATGTTGGAAGAGAGACTGAAGGTTTGGTAATGACCAGAGAGTCGATGGGATGATACCGAAATACTTGTTCTGATTCCGTCTATTTTCCTTGGTCGACGACACAAACCAAAGCAATAGAGCTGCTAGGATGTGAAAGGCTCCCGAATGGACATGGTAGGATAGCTGGACAAGATAGTACCGACGTAATACGGTGTTGTGATGATCAAAGTCCGAGTCCATCACTGCAGCACCCACGGAAGATAAGTCCCAACAATTCTTCGTACTTCCTCGACCACCGACGGCGGGGGGCCAAAAATCAGCATTCCGGAATGAGACAAGGGCAATAATACAACTGACAGAACAAAATAACATTCGGAAACAGGCCGTGGCATATTTCGGTGCGGCATAGATCCGTTCGGGTAGTAATTCTTCTGTCGTAACGGCTATACGTCGGGAGGTGGGAACTGCAATCGGCGTAGCCTGATGGAGAAGATTTTGAAGTGAAAGTGCTGAAGAGGATGTTAAGAGTCCTGATGAAACGGCTGGTGCCGTTGACAGATCATCATCATCATCATCGTCTGGTTCCCCCCTTGGACGTGGAATGTAGTCATCTTCATCCATACTCATCCCGACATCATGATTACTCCACTTGGCGTTCATCATCGTCGTCATCATCTGAGAGGGTCCATCATTCACCCTATTCCGCTCTCGTAGGGGAACAAATAATCGTTTCGGTTCGACGTCTTGTTGTTGTTGTTGTTGATGTCGTTCCTTCCTTGACAAAGGTGGAATCGAAAGAAGTGGACTGTCTGTTTCAAGTTCGATTGTCTTCTTCTTCATCCTCGACCGAGGTGTGACGGATCCAGGATATGCTGATGATAGTAATGAAATTGATTTACATCTGACTAAGGCTTCCAATCGTTTTGGTTGATCATAGTTCGGTACGAGGAAATGGACTAAGGTTAATCGGATCCCTGCCATGATAGTACATAAAGTCGATACGATAGCGACATCTGATATCCCAGCATCAGGTGCTAATACAGACATCGGTTCGATGATATCAGTCGTACTCCGTATACACCATTGCATCCAAGAAAAAATACTGGAAGAACATCCCCGGATAGCTAATTGCCGAAAGATCCCATTCGTCGCCCAACTTGACTTATACCATCCTACAATCTGCCCCACAACATTCGGTAGGACTAAACATAGGATATAAATGGATGCACCTTCAATCAAGACTTCAAGAGATGATGGAACCTTCATCTCCTTCTTCTTATTCTTCCGGGGTGAGACTTCTACCTCCTCCTCCCTATTGCTTGTTGTTGCGGAGGAGGAGGATGGACGACGTGACACTCCATTATTATTCCGTGATCGTCTCATACTCCGAGCTTCTCCCGAGGTATTGTTCAACAACTTTTCATGTTGTCTTAAAGCGAGTGATACACCTACGTCTGGCATGATGGAAGTATAAAATAGGAAGAGGAGGAATGGAAAGGGATTTAGGAACCGATGTTGTGTATGGGAAACCTTGATGGTGACATCTTCAAGGATCAAATGGTTTGTCAACGATTTTCTGACCTCGTCAGTCGTCAGTACCTATCCTACTGAAGGTGAACGTAGAACCTTCCGTTGACACCTGACAGAAGGTTCAGCCGTCTGTCCTGTATGTGACTAATGCGACCACTTGGCTAGTCGAACACACAAACTACCACAGAAAAACGCCCCAGAGAGTTTTTTGTGTCATCCTTTTCTTCTGATATACCATTTTGTACGACTCTTGTTACTTCTTTTGAAACTCATACCGGAGTAGCTGTGATGAGTGGACGACTGAAAGGAATTCGCATTGTATCGTCGTCATCGTCGTCGTCAGACAGAGTAAGGAAACTTCTCCGAGCCCATCCGGCAACAATCGTTACTAGAGGCACCGATCAACTTCCAACGAAACGGCCGACTCCATCATATTTCAGACTTTCTCACAAGGGATTTTCGTCTCGTGATCTTTTTCAATATGAATGTTATTCCTCAAGTAGACCGCGAATGGATGAATGGAAATGTAAACGATGGTTATCAAATGTCCCTATCAACGTCGTAACTGATTCCCCCACAAGAAACGACTCTTCCGATCCCGAAAGTGCCATCCAAGCAGCGATTGACGAAATGAAAACGATGATGGAATCGAAATCTTCCTGTCATCCACAACAAGTCGATTCAATCTTAGAAAGATTGGAGAATCAACGGATAGTACCTACCTTTGAATGTTATTATTGGGCTATAGAATGTTCCTGTCGAACAAAACGAAAAGGATCGGAAGAACGTTTAGAAGGCCTTATTCATAAACTTCGACGAGCCTTTAATGGGAAAGTACTCGACATGGAACAGAGACAAAGATTACAGACTACCATGATGCATATGCTTAGAGCGTATCACCATGTATCGAATGCACATCGAGCAGAAGAATGGTTATTACAATTCATCCAGGATGACGACTATCAGAACCCTAGTCTAATCACCATGGAGATGTGCAAGTCCGTTCTTTCCACGTGGTCACGGTCAGACTCTTCAAGACGGGCAAGTCGAGCAGAGAGTTTCATGTCTATAATGAGAAAGGAAGAGGCATTACCCGATCCAGATATTACATGCTATACTCTAGTATTGAATTGTTGGGCATCATCGAACAAGGAGAATGCACCCCGACGAGCCGAATTATTACTCCGATCGATGGAAGTATTACATGATGAAAATCTTCAACCGAATATGTTATCCTATACATGTGTATTGAATGCATGGTCACGTTCCTACCATCCGGATGCACCCGTCCATGCCGAACGACTCTTTCAAGAGATGACTACTGTCAAAGGTTGGATTCCCGATCGTGTCGTCTATAATGCTATGATCACTACTTGGGGACGTGCTACCAAAATCCCAAAATCGATTGTACGGGCAGAAGAATATTTCTACCAACTTCAGACTCGTACAGCAGAGGAGAAGAAGAAAAAAGTCGAAGGTATTCCTTTGTCCCAGAGTGACGATGAGGCAACCGTCGTGGAATATTCAGCACTTATCCAAGCATGGGCAAATTACGTCGAACAAAATGTAGGTGAATCACGAAAGGCTGTAACTCGAGTTGAAGAATTAGTAGATGAATTAATGGGAAAATACTTTGCCACGACGTCATCCCAGCAGCAGGGACAATCCGATGGAACGGCTACGACTACGACGGCTGCTGCGGATCGGTATCGACCAAATCGGATGACATTCGCATCCGTCTTACGGACCATTAATGCTGCTCGTCGGATTCCTGATCGTGGCGACCGCGCTGATGCTGTCGTCCGAAAGATGCAACGACTGAAACTCGAAGCGAACCCGTACATCTTGGGATTGGTCGAGAAATGTTCTCGGTCAGGTCCCGTGTCGTCGACAGGGCAAAAGAGTTCGGGATCGTCCCCACCAAAGAGTCTAAGTCGTCGCAAAGGAATGGCACAAGGAAACAAATAAACTAGAGGCGCAACCAAATTGAAGTATTTAAATTTTTCTCAGTATGAGACTGTTCCTACACGCCTTTCTGAAGACACTGCAGCCTATCTCTTTCGCATGTCGGGAGATTTCCCATTTTCTAGATCGCTACCCGACCGGGTTGTGAGTTGAAGGTCACTTTGGGCAGCATTCGGAAAACTCTCGACTGGTTTAGGCTTTTGTTTCTCCATTTTCTCCATCAGCGATACATAAGAATACCGCGCAGAACCGATGAGGACCACAACGATACCACATCCATTCAACGGCGTGATTTGGGTACCGAAGACCACTGTCGAGATCGCAATCATCAATACTTGCTTGACATTGGCTACTATACATAGTGTCAATGGAGAAGTCAGTTTATTGGCCATCAGGGAGCAAATATTCAGCGAGAATGAGAAAAGGCCGGTGACGATAACGACGGTCGTGGGACAGATACTTGTAAAAATCTCTGGTCTTGACATAATTTCTCGGACTTCTCCGGTCGCAAAGCTCAAAATGAGGCATTGGACCATCGCTAATGGAGCCATATTCGCCAAAAGGTCCACTGGATGCTGCTTGAGGGGTCCTGTTAACATCTCTCCTGATGCTACAACCTTGAGAGCTGCCAAAAAGACACAACAGGAGGTATACACAAAGCCCTTTGCTGTGATTTCCATATCTCCAAAACATGCCATGGCGACACCAATGACAATCGGAATGACCGCAAAGATCCTATTCATAGAAATATGCTTTTTCAAGAAAAGACCCATAATAATCGTAACCGCCGGGACGAGGGATCGCATGACTTGGTTGAAATTCACGGAAACATTGTTGAGGGACACATTGCCAATGGCGATATTCAAGGAAAAGATTACCGAAAATCCAAGCATATACCGCCTTCCCATGTCGTCCAGTTGATTTCGATTAATATCTCCGAGGAGTCGTTGAATGAATCCAGTACGATTATACGCCTTATCTTTTGCAAGAGACGCAAAGACGAACTGACTCCCCATCGCATTGCAGACCATATGGACAAAGGAAAGGAAATAGGGGTACTTGAAGTCGACTGTTTGAAAGGCAGCCTTGTTCAGCAGAGTGATTCCAACATTGTTAGCTGTCCATAGGATCAACCAAAAACTAAAAAAAGTACGACGAGAAGCAGAGATTCGTTGAGAAAGACATAAGCAAAACCTGTTCGTTTTCGATGGTGAGAGGGAAAAATTCGTTCGAGGAAATGACTTACGTGGAAGGGTCATGAAACAAGTTCATTCTGCCGTAAGGAAGTCTTGTTTTGTACTGCTTTAGGATATGAATTGTGAGAGAGAGCCCCGAAGGAAGTATGCTAATTGATTGATGGAATGACTGAGAAATTCTGTTTGGTTTACAACTAAATGACTTTTGAGAGAATCACTGCATGACGATGTGAAACCTATCGTGTTTTTTTGCAACACAGTTTGATTCCAAAACACCGGCCCTGCAGGTTTGTTGAAATGACTCGTACTCCTTCCTGCCTTGGTTGACTCGTAGGTATGTGTCGTAGGTCTTGAGTCGTCTTACTCAAACCACACTCTCCGTCACACAACTCTTGCAGGATA
>Ga0194115_10003834_pt1 | contig 16604 bp, 23 predicted proteins | sample TA2MahsurfametaG_3_FD_148656 | JGI IMG/M metagenome (GOLD analysis project Ga0194115, IMG submission 148656) | Freshwater microbial communities from Lake Tanganyika, Tanzania - TA2015002 Mahale S4 surface | ecosystem: Environmental > Aquatic > Freshwater > Lake | place: Tanzania: Lake...
CGACCGCCGGAAACCTTGCCGGAGCCCGGCGAGCGGGCGAACTGATCGTCGGGGCGGTGGTGGGTGCCGAGGCGATGTACGCCCTCAGTTCGTTCTGACACAGCGAGTTGAACCGAAACGGAATCGGATCTATTACGATACATTTGCGATGGCCGGAGTGGTCATCGTCGAACGAGAGGGCTCTCATGGACGTCGGTCGCCTCCACATCTTCCCGATCAAGAACTTCCACCCGGTGCCGCCGGCGCTGCTCGGCCCAGGCGCCCACGAGATGATCGGCGCGTCGGCATCCGAGCTCGGCTTCCGACGCACGCTGCTGATGACGACAGGGCTCCGCGGCACCGGCATCGTGGAGGAGATCCGAGCGCAGGTGGAAGCGGCCGGTGTGGAGGTGATCGTCTTCGATCGGGTGCAGTCCAACCCGAAAGACAGCGATGTGATGGCGGCTCACGCCGTGTTCCGGTCGGAACGATGCGACTCGTTCATCTCGCTCGGTGGCGGCTCGTCGCACGACTGCACCAAGGCGACGCGCGTCGTCGCTGCGCACGATGGCCGACTGATCACCGACTTCAAGGGGCCGCTCGCACTCGAGAATCCCGTCCTGCCGCCACACATCGCCGTGTCGACAACGGCGGGCACGGGATCCGAGACGAGCTTCGCGTTCGTGATCACCGACACCACCACCGACCCGGACAAGCCCCACAAGTTCGCGAGCTTCGCCCACGCAGTGGCACCGACGATGGCGATCGACGATCCGGTGCTGTTCTACAGCATGCCAAGTGATCTCACGGCCTTCTGTGGATTCGACGTGCTCGCACACGCCGTCGGCGCGTATGTGTCGGTTCTCGAGATGACTCCTTCCCACGGTCAGGCGCTCCAGGCGATCGAGTTGCTCACCACCCACCTGCGCCCGGCGGTCGGCAACGGCTACGACGCGGTCGCTCGCGAAGGGATGATGTACGCCCAGTACATCGCAGGCCAGGCCTTCAACTCGGCAGGGCTCGATGCGGTGCACTCGATCAGCCACGCCACGAGCGCCCACTACGACACCCACCACGGCCTCGGCAACGCGATCGCGACGTTCCCCGTCTGGGAGGCGAACCTACCGATGGCATACCGGAAGTTCGCCCGCATCGCCCAGGCGATGGGCGTCGACACGCGAGGGATGAGCGATGTCCAGGCCGCCGATGCGGCGCTCATGGCGACGCGGCGGCTGGCCGACGACGTCGGCATTCCCCACAACTTCACCTCGCTCAACGACCTCCCGCGCTACAGCAAGAGTCGAATCGGCGAAGGCCGCTACGCACACGCGGCCACGATCGTCGGTGACGACGCCGACTGCGCTCGCATCGCCCTTCACGCACTCGGTGATGTCTGCACCGTCACGAATCCGCGCGCGCTCACCCTCGACTCGATGTCGGCCCTCGTGAAGGCGTCGATGGTCGGCAGCAGGTGAGCGCCGAAGGCCTCGATCGAGATCCAGCAGCAGACGTCGGGGTCTCCGCGCCGCTCGACATCGACAGCATTCGGTTGCTGCTCGCCGATCGCGGCTACCTGGCCGATGATTCGACGGCGACGGTGGCCGCGTTGGCCCTCTCACTCAACCGACCGATCCTCGCAGAGGGACCTCCCGGAACGGGCAAGACCCAGCTCGCGATCTCGCTCGCCGCGTCGCTCGGACGGCGCCTCATCCGGTTGCAGTGTCACGAGGAGCTCGACGAGGCGAGATCGCTGTACGAGTGGGACTACGGGCGTCAGATGCTCGCGGTCCAGCTGATGCGACCACGTATCGACAGCGAACTCGACGGCTCGATCGACGAGGCGATCGACGCCACCGCTCACCTCGAAGACCTGTTCTTCTCGGAGCGATTCTTGGTCGAGCGTCCTCTGCTGGCGGCCGTACGCTCGTCCACGCCGGTCGTCTTGCTCGTCGACGAGGTCGATCGCTCCGACGAGTCGTTCGAGGCGCTGCTGCTCGAGGTGCTCGGCGAGGGTCAGGTGACGATCCCGGAGCTCGGAACCATCCGTGCCTCGTCGCCGATCCTCGCTGTGATCACCAGCAACGACACGCGTGACCTGTCCGACGCGCTGCGGCGACGCTGCCTGCGGATCGGCTTCGACCACCCGACCCGCGAACGCGAGTCGGCGATCATCGCCACCCACGTCCCGCACCTCACAGCAGCGCTGCGAGCATCGGTGGTGGCGTTCCTCACCGGACTCCGCTCGCTCGGGCTCCGCAAACCGCCGGGTGTGAGCGAGACACTCGACTGGGCGCGAGCACTTGCGTTGCTGAACGCCACCGCACTCGATCCTGAACTCGTTCGCGCCACGCTCGGACTCGTGGTCAAGCACGCGGCCGATGAGGCGCTGGTCGGCCCGCGCGTCGAATCGTTGCTCGTCAGCCCGTGAGCGACCAGCTGATCGTGCGCCTCGCCGGGCGGCTCCGGGCGCGCGGTCTGCCGATCTCGGTCGCCGAGGTGATCGACGCCCATCGCTGTGTCGCGCTGATCGGTTGGCACGACCGACAACGGGCGACCGCGGCGCTGCGGGCGACGCTGGTCAAGCATGCGGGCAACGACGCCGTGTTCGATGACGAGCTCGGTGCGCTCCTCGACGAGCTCTCACATCTCGACCCGGCCGAACCGAGGTCGTCTGACGTGTCATCGGACGTCGGCTTCGATGGCTCGGCACCGGTGATCGGGCAGCTGCCCGACCTCGCCGAGCGGATCTCGGTCGAGGACCAGCGCGCGGAGAGCATGGAGCAGGGCCTGGCACAGCGCGCAGAGGGCTCCGACACCGGTGAGAGCATCGGGCTCGACGGCGTCGATCTCGCCGATGCCGGCGAGCGCGCCGGTGACGACCGCCGATGGCACCGTCTCCGACCGTCGCTGCAGGCACGGGAGAGGTCCGAGATCTCTCCGTCGGAACGCCGCCAGGTCGAACGAGCCGCTCGAACCTTCGTTCATCGCCACCGGCACGACGCGCGTCGGTGGGGTCCATCGCGCTTGGGCCGCCTCGACGTGCGCGCCACCATGCGGGCCGCGCAGCGCTCGTCCGGCGTGCCGATGATGCTCCGCCGCCGCGGTCGGATACGGGTCGCGCCACGGGTGGTGGTGCTCGCCGACGTGAGCATCTCGGTGCGCCCGACTGCAGTGCTCGCACTGCACACAGCGGACGCACTCACGCGATGCAGCCGTGGAGTCAGGCTGATCGCCTTCGTCGATCGCCCCGTTGACGCGACGTCCATCGTCCGCCGATCGGCGCCCGACGTCGCCGTCGACGTGCTGCTCGACGGGGGAGTGGTCGACATCGGTGCTGCGTCGGACTACGGGGCGGCGCTGCGTGCCATCGACGAACGAGCTGGGACACGGATCGGGCGGGTGACGACCGTGATCGTCTTCGGTGACGGCCGCAGCAATGGTGCCGACCCCGGCTTCGAGGTCGTCGAACGGTGGATGCGCCGCGCGGCCGGCCTGCACTGGTGCACACCAGAACCGGTCGGCGCGTGGCCGCTCGGGTTCGCCGAGATGCAGGGCTACGCCGAGCGAGTCACATCGGCATCGCAACTGAGGACGGTCGCCGACGTCGTCGCCGTACTCACATCCGAATCGCCAACCCCATCGCCAACCCCATCGCCAACCCCATCGCCGTAGGACTCACGAACCCATGACCGAGACGCACATCCGACGAGCCACCGCCACGGACCGACCGGCCATCGACGCCTTCGCCACGGTAGTGATCCCCGACACCTATTCGCCCCCGTTGGGAGCGAGTACGCCGCCGGTCTCCTGAACTCGTGGTGGGGATCGGCGCTCGACCCCGACATCGCCGTGGGGCGCGTCACCATCGCGACCGACGACGATGAGGTGATCGGACTCGCGCACCTCGGTGACCTCGACGGCGTTCCGGTGCTCTGGAAGCTCTACGTTCACCCGGCGCGACGATCGACCGGAGTGGGTGCGGCGCTCGTGGAGCACCTCGTGGTCGCGCTCCCCGCAGGTACCGAGCAACTCCTCGTGGAGCACATCGCCGCGAATGTCGACGCGGCTCGGTTCTTACGTCGGCACGGCTTCGCCCGAACGCACGCCGAGCCACACGACGATCACCGGCTTGCCACCGTCTGGCGCCGTCGCCGACTCACGCCGGGCCCCGGGACCGGCCACCGCAACCACGCCGGCAGCCACGACGGCGGCCACAGCCACGACGGGTTCGACTGGTCGGCGATGGCCGATCAGCTGGCCCGGGCGGATACGGCGTGGCGAGGTGTCCACGACGAGATGGCAGCGTGGCTCGATCTCGCACCTGGCAGCCGGATCGCCGACATCGGGTCGGGCGCCGGAGGATTCGCCGCGTCGTTGTCGGCGAGCGTCGGGCCACATGGCCACCTCACCCTGATCGACACCGACGCAGCGTTCCCGCTCCGACAGCGTGCACCACCGGCCCGACGTCTTCGTCCTCGCAGCGCGGACGCTGCACGTCGGGACGCGTCCGCTCACCTCGAGCTGAGCGGACGTCGGCCACCCGCACGGCGCGCGGGCGCTCAGCGCGGATCACGCGACGGCGCCGGGCCGTACGTCGGCGAACAGCAGCGTCCCCGATGACGAGCTGATCGCGACGCCGCGCCCGTCGGGACGCCAGGAGATCGCAAGGACCACGCCTTCGGTCCGCAGCGTCGCTACCGGACGGTCGAGCAGCAGCGGCGCCCAGACGCGCACGAGACCTGACGCATCGCCTGTCACGACGAGGTCGTCGACCTCGCTCGCAGCGAGGGCGGTGATCGGCTCGTCGTGTCCGACGAGCCGACGTGGTTCGGGTTCCTCGACCCCGCCGTCGTCGTCGACCGGCCACACTGTCATCTCGTCCGACGCGCAGGCGCACAGGGCACGGCCACTCGCCACAAACGCGATCAGGTCGACACGATCGGGATAACCGGTGAGCTCGTTCGCCTCACCGGTCCCCGGTCGGAGCACATGGATGGAGCCGCCGAGGTCGCCACATGCCACCACACGTTCTCGAGGATCGTGTGCCACCGACACGATCGTCGGCAGGTCGATCCGACCGTCCACGACGAGGAGGCCGGTGTCGACCCATGCGAGACCGGTGGTGCCGCCGATCACTGCCAGCCGCCCGGCGGCGCACCCGATCGCCGTGACCGAACCGACGCCGCCTTCGAGCGCGTCGATCGGATGCGGTACGACGGCGCGCGCAGAGGTCCCGTGGCCGACGATCACGGTTCCACGCACGCATGCAGCTGCAACGATCGGTTCTGCGACGTGCCAGGAGGTGCGGACGCCACGTGCGAGGTGCGTGAGGCTGCCGTCGAGGCCTCCGACGACCATGGCCTCGCCGGCGGCGGCGAGCGCCGTCGGCGGAGCGCTGACGTCGAGCACGTGTCGAACACCCGCCGTCGAGTCGTCGACGAGGACGATGTGCCCGTCGTCGCGGGCGATGACAAGACCGAGATCGGTCCAGGCGAGGTGTCTGGCTGCATCCGGCATCGAGTGACGCCAGACGATCTCCACGCTCGTCACGACGTCCATGTCGATCAGACGCTCGGGTCGATGCCGCGTCCGGCCCGGTTGAGAGTCATCATGCGGATCAGCGTGCGCGGGTGGCTTCGAACTCGGCGCGTACGGCGTCGGCGTCGAGGCCGTAACCCACCACTGCGACGATGCTCAGCGGCGAGCGCTCGTCGGCACGATGCTCCGTCTCGGAGTGACTGATCGCGAAGCTGCGAACACCGCGACAGCAGACCCGGTGCTCGTGTCCGACGACGGCCACCGCACCCTGGAGCCTCAGGATCCGCGAACCGTGCTGCGCGATCAAGTGATCGAACCACCCGTCGACCGCGTCGGCATCGCAGAAGCCGTCCATCTCGCAACGTACCGTGACCGGCCACCGAGTGCCATCGGCAACCACGACGGGCTCGACCATCCGATCCGAGCCGAGCGGTGGTGCGCCGTGCCACGCTCGCAGATCGACGATCGCGCTCATGTCGATCGGACTCAGAGCCGGTGCTGCGATGAAGCCGAACCGGTTGATCGTGCGCAGCGAACGCATGACCGTTCCGAGCGCGTCGTCCGTCACGTCGTCGGCGCGAGAGACCAGCACTCGGTCGGCGACCGCAAGCCTCGCCAATCCCATCTCGTCGTCGAACGGGAGGCCGAGCGCGACGCGTGTCGCTTGTGCCACGGCATCGACCGTGACCACGACGCCGTCGAGATCGACCAGACGCTGCATCGCCGGTTCCGAGAGCAAGGTCTGCGCGATCGTCGAGACGTCGCTCGACTCCGAAGCGACCACGAGTACACGCTGCGGGGGAGTCGGTCGTTCGAGCACCAGCCGGATCGCACCGACGAGGTCGAGACGGACGCGACAGCAATCACATCCCTCGGTCCGCGCACCCTCGACAGGACGCACGACGCACCAGGCGATCTCGCCGACGGACTCCGGTGCAGGCGCCTCGGCGACCACCGCGACCTGTTCGGGACAGACCCCGTCACGGAGGCCGAGCGCAAGTCGCGCAGCCAAGACGGCCGCTTCGTGGCCTCCTGCGATCACCGTGACCGGAGTGAGCCCTCGGTCGGCCCAAGGCAGGTCGTTGCTCACACCTTCGGGGCCTTCCGGGCGCCGTATCGCTTGTTGAACCGCTCGACCCGGCCTGTGGTGTCGAAGATCTTCATCTGGCCGGTGAAGTAAGGATGTGTGAGGTTCGAGATCTCGACGGTGAACAGCGGGTACGTGTTGCCATCGGTCCACTCGACCGTCTTGTCGGTTCGTACCGTCGAGGCGCTCAGCCAACGCTCGCCGATCGACACGTCTTCGAACACGACAGGGCGGTAGTCGGGGTGGATATCTCGCTTCATCGTCCCGATTGTATCGGAATCACTCCGACTCCGATACACTCGAATCCATGTCGAACGTCTGTCAGCTCTTCGGGACCAAGCCCGGTTTCGGAAAATCGGTGTCTCACTCACATCGCCGCACCAACCGCCGGTGGGATGCGAACATCCAACGGAAGCGGTACTACCTGCCGAGCGAGCGCCGCTGGGTCCGGCTCACCCTGTCGACGAGGGCGATCAAGACGATCGATCGCCGGGGTATCGAGTCGGTCGTTGCCGAGCTGCGGGCCCGCGGGGTGAAGGTCTGATGGCCAAGGCGAGCAAGGACCGTCGCCCGATCATCAAGCTCAAGAGCACCGAAGGTACGGGTTACACCTACGTGACGAAGAAAAACAAGGTAAACGACCGCGAACGCCTCGAACTCAAGAAGTACGACCCGGTCTTGCGTCGCCACGTGGTGTTCAAAGAGGAGCGCTGACCGCCGATCCACTCCTCGCGGACGGGTCAGGCAGCGCAGCTGGCGCAGATGCCGATCACGTCGAGCCGGTGAGCTGTCGGGTGGAAGCCGGCTTCGCCGAGAGCGCGTTCAAGTGCCGCTTCGAGTGACTTCTCCATCTTCGAAGAGATGGTGAAGTCGTCGACCGCGCCGCACTGGCTGCAGATGCTGTGGTGGTGGTGGCCGATCAGGTGCTCGGCGAGTTCGTAGCGGGTGCGGTCGTCGGCTCCGATGACCTTCTGCACGACGCCGGCGGTTTCGAGGTCGGTCATGTTCCGGTACATCGAGCCCTGGTTGAGCCGGGGTCGGCGATCGAGGAGTTCTTGCATGGTTGTCGGGCGCGTGATCGTCGCCAGCATCTCGACGATCTCCCGCCTGCCCTTCGTGTAGACCAACTCGGTGTCGCGCATACGGCGTTCGACCAGAAGGTGGATGTCGTTCACTTCGACGGCCATGCCGACATTCTACGCCGAAGGCGCTCGACAAGAATCGGAGCGAGTCCGAGATAGCTACGATCCGACCGATGCAGACGGCGCCACGCGCAGCCGGGATCGGGTCGCAACACGGCAATGCGTCGCAGCAGCTGCGTGCGGGATGGGAGCCGATGAGCGATCACTACCTCGAAGGTCGGGCCGAGCTCCTTGACTCGATCGTGGATCACCTCACCCAGCGACTGGCCAACCAGTCGAGTGTCGTCGTCGAACTCGGCTCCGGTACGGGCACGCTGTTGGCTCGCCTGGCCGCATCGCTCCCGTCGGCTCGGCTCGTCGGCGTCGAGATCGACCCGGTACTCCGACGTCTCCACCAGCTCGGCCCGGCATCGGCGCATGGTGCCAGGGTCCACGTCGTCGACGCCGACCTGGGTGGCTCGGACTGGACCCGATCAATCGAGGGCCCCGTCGACGTCGTCTCGGCCGAGTACCACCCTGACCATCGATCCCTCCGGGAACCGTTCGCTGTCGCAGGCATGGCACCGGTCGTCGTCGAGCAGCGGCTCCGTAGCTCCAAGTTGATCATCGTCGGGGTGTAGCACTCTCCCGCTTCGCCGGCTGGGCGGCAGGCTCGCCGGCCAGAGCTGAAACCCGCTACAACTTGTGCACACATGCGAATAGGTGTATACTTGCCGCGTGCCGCCCGCTGACCATCCGAACATCATGCGGGGCGCCGAGTTGCTCAAGGTGTTGGGCAACCCGGTTCGTCTTGGTGTGATCCTCGAACTCGAGGAGCACGGTGAGCAGTGCGTGCACGAACTCGTCGCCTCGCTCGACGTGAGCCAACCGCTGATGTCGCAACACCTCCGCGTGCTGCGCTCGGCAAACCTGATCGTCGGGCGACGCGACGGCAAGGAGATCCGTTACGTGATCGCCGACGACCATGTGATCCACATCGTCCGCGACGCGATTCGACATGCCGAGGAGGCACGAACATGAGCACCACCCATGCGGTCCACGAGGACCACCAGCACCAGCACGGCCCCGACTGCGGGCACGCCTCGATCACACATGGCGACCACGTCGACTACTTCCACGACGGCCACGTGCATCACCTCCACGAGGGGCACTGGGACGAGTGCTCGAGCGTGCACGCAGAGCACGCAGAGCACGCAGAGCACCAACACGGCCCCGGCTGCGGCCACGAAGCGATCCAGCACGGCGACCACGTGGACTACCTGCACGACGGTCACCGCCACGCCCTCCACGACGGCCACTGGGACGAACACTGACCGAACGGGACCCGTCTGCGGACCCCGAGAGGGCGCGAACACGACAACGACCGACGGGCACGTACCGATGCACACGACACGAGCGTGACCACCCCTCGAATCGGCGCCCCACCTGCACCAACGCAGCCGAGCTCCGATCAGACCTCACCAGACGCTGTCGGCTCATAACCCGAAGGTCAGGGGTTCAAATCCCCTCCCCGCCACCAAACATGAAGAGGGCCGGCCGCCAGGTCGGCCCTCTTCATGTTTTCGTGCGCGTCTGGGATTTGGGAGGAGCGCAGCGAGGGTTCCCCTCCCCGGTCACCGTCTGGCTCGGTAGGCGCGCCAGGCTCCCGTCGCGGCGAGCGCCCACATCACGAGCACCGGCTGGAAGAAGAGTCGAACGAACCGTTCGGTGTCGGTGTCGAGTCCGAACGCATCGACGCCTTCGCTCCACTGCGCGATGTTGCCAGGGAAGATCGCCACGAAGAACGCCGCCACGATGGCACCAACGAGAACTCGTCGACGGCGAAGCACGATCAACGCGAGGCCCAGAGCGATTTCGATGATTCCCGAGACAACCACCACGAGATCCTCGTCGAGCGGAAACCAACTCGGAACCTGAGCCTGGAACTCGGTGCGTTGCGTCGTGAGGTGGGCGACACCGGCACCGACGAGCGCGACTCCGAGAATCCAGCGCAGTGGCGTGCGGTACAAGGGTTCGGAGGGCGGAGTGGGTGGCACGGGATCGATGGTACGCCGAGAACGCGAAGCCAGTGGCGGCCTCGTCGATGAGGAAGGATGAACGAGTGGCTCGTCTCGTGATCGACACCGACATCGGAACCGATGTGGACGACTTGTGGACTCTGGCAATGATGCCAGGCCTGCCACCGATCGAACTCGAAGCGGTCACGCTGGTGTACGGCGACACCGACCTGAGGGCACGGCTCGCGTCGGTCGCACTCTCCACGATGGGCCTCGATGTTCCGGTGTATCGAGGCTGCGAACAACCACTGAGCGGCAAAGCGGTCGTGTGGGGTGGCCACGAGGGCGAAGGTGTTCCCGGGTTGAGTGCGGCGTCGTATGCGTCGGGTGATGCGGTCGACGTCTTGATCGAATTGGTGGCCGCCGCCCCTGGAACGCTCGACGTGCTGGGGATCGGTCCGTTGACCAACATCGCCACGGCGATTCAGCGTGATGCGTCGTTCTCTCGCAACGTGCATCGATTGTTCGTGATGGGTGGAGAGTTCCAGTCGGGCTGGCCCGAACACAACTTTGCCTGCGATGTCGTGGCGACCGACATCGTGATGAGTTCAGGCGCCCCCATCACGATCGTGCCGCTCGACCAGACGTTGCGCGTGGCGGTCGACGAGACCGATGTCGAGCGAATCGCTGCGGTGCATCCCCTCGGATCGTTGATGGCCAATCAGGCTCGGCGATTCTGGCAATGGCTGTCGAGCCTGCGACCGGGGATGCCAGACGATCGAAGTTGGGCCCACGATCCGCTCACGTTGCTCGCCCTGACCCATCCGCACCTCTTCACGTTCACGCCCATGGCGGTGGTGGTCGAGGCGGACGGCCGAGTGCGGGGGACCCCCGAACCCGAGTCGACGATCGAGGTCGCCACCGACCTGGACGCTCAGGCTGCACACGAGGTGTTCCTGGAGGCTTTGGTCGTGGGCGCGGGCCATTGAGCCAACTTCGAATCACGTTGTACAGTCCGTGACGTGACGACATCGTGTGGGAAGACATCCCGACACGCACGCTCGAAGGCCACGACGCGTCAGCCCAAACCGCGTATCGATTCGCGCCTGGCTCTCATCGACGCAACGCTCGACCTGATCTTCGACAAGGGTATCGATGCCGTGCGTCTCGACGACATCATCTCCGAAGTCGGCGTCACCACCGGCTCGCTCTATTGGCACTTCCGTGATCGCGACGATCTCATTCGGCAAGCGCTGGCCGAACACCTTCGGCGTTCCATCGAGGCCACGGTGGAAGGCATCAACACCGCCCTCGACACGGCAACTGGTCGCGACGACTACCTCGCCCAGTTGACGCCGTTCTTGGCCAACCCGTTCGACCCCGAACACGTGAACGCCCGGTGGCGAAGGTTCGAGCTACTCGTCAGTACGCACCGCGACCCCGAGCTCCGCGAACTGATGCACGACCTGCAGGTGCGCAGCCAGCGTGCCTTCGTCGACGTCCTCACCAAAGCTCAACAGCGCGGCATGTTCCGCGACGACCTCGACCCGGTGGCCGTGGCCACCGCCATCAACGCGCTGGGTCTGGGCTCGAACATCGTGGAGATCCTGGGCGACGACGGTCCGACCCCGGCGGCCTGGTTCGGCCTGATGGGGTTCTTCGTGGCGTCGATGTTCCCCGACCAGCCCAAGCGCCCCTGACGGCTCGTTCTTCGGTGACGGTGACCACCGCCACACTTCTCCCGCTTGGCATACCAAGCACTCGGTCGTATTCTTCAAGCATGGCTCAGAAAAAGAACACCAAAGAAGCAACCCCGACCACCGACGCTGCCCCCTCGCGCGACCCGCGCGTGTTGGTGAGCAAGGTGACCGCCAACCTCAAGCCTGAAGTCGCCCGCGCCGCTCTGGCCACGGGCGTGGCCAAAGGCCAGGAGCGCACCATCGCCGTCGTCGAGCGCGCCGTCGCCACCGTCGACCGCGTGGCCCCGGCCAAGGCTCGTCCGGTCGTGGTGAACGTCCGCAAGGCGATCACGGCCAACATCGACTTCGCCGTCAAGGTCGCCCAGGCGCAGATCGAGTTCGCCAGCAAGATCGCCAAGACGGTCGCCCCGGCGTCCTGAGCTGGTTCGTCGCCACCTCATGAGCGACGACTGGAGCAATCGACTGGGCGTCCTCGGCGCCACCATTCGTCGCCAGCGTCAGCTCGCGCAGATGAGTCTGCGTCAGTTGTCCGAACTGGCGCAGGTGTCGAACCCGTACCTCAGTCAGATCGAACGAGGCCTGCACGAACCGTCGGTTCGTGTGGTCCGTTCGATCGCCAAGGCCCTCAACGTGTCGGCCGAAGAACTGCTCGGCGATGCCGGCATGCTCGATGACGAGGCCGAGGCCGCGTCTGCGGTGTCGACCACCGAAGAAGCGATTCGTTCCGACTCGTCGTTGACCGACGAGCAGAAGGATTCGCTCGTGTCGGTGTACCGCGCGTATCGCACGGCCAACCACGCCAACTGAGCACAGCCAGCTGAATACAGCCGGGACGAACGTTCGTCCCGATCGTGTCGTTGATCGGTGCTCTCGTGCTCGGCACCATCGTCACGATGTTGCGCCGCAACGGACATCACAAGAGGTACGTCACCACCACGGGTGCGTGATCCGACCAGCGTTCGGCATATGAGGGTGCCCGGTCCACGATCGTTTCCACCGCGGCGTCGGCCAAGTCGGGTGACGCGATGTGGTAGTCGATGCGCCATCCGGCGTTGGTGTCGAACGCTTTGCCTCGCCACGACCACCACGAATACGGGCCCGGACCATCTCCGCTGAGTTTGCGGGCGACGTCCACCCAACCGTGGCGGTCGAACAACTCGTCGAACCAGGCCCGTTCCTCGGGCAGGAAGCCAGCACTCTTCAGGTTGCCCTTCCAGTTCTTCAGGTCGACCTCGCGGTGGGCCACGTTCAGATCACCGGTGAGCAAGACGTGACGTTTCGTCTTCTTGAGTGCTTGCAGTCGCTTGGTGGTGGCGCGCATGAACGCCAACTTCTCCGACATGCGAGCGGGCGATTCGGCATCACCGGTGTGCACGTACGACGAGATGACTGTGAGTCCGCGACCGTCGGCGGTGTCGACATCGACTTCGATCCAGCGGCCACTGTCGCTGAACGGCGTGGAATCGGCGGCGAACTTCTGGAGTCCGGAGCGAGTGGCCACGATCGGTCGATGTGACGCCACCGCGACACCGGCGCGGCCTTTCTGTTCGCATTCGTCGTGAGCGACCGTCCACTTGGGGCCGGCCACCGACTTCACCAAATCGGGCACGAGGGCATCGGGTGCACGGACCTCCTGCATGGTCACGATGTCGGGCTGACGGTCGTCGAGCCAACCCTTGATTCCGTTGGTGGCTGCGGCGCGCAGACCGTTGACGTTGACAGTGGCGATGGTGAGACGTGAGCGACGAGGCATCACTCTCAGGTTGCCACACCTCCGGCGAAATCCCGGAATGCGGACAGCGCACGCGGCCCGTACACGGTGGCCGGTCCACCGTTCATGAGCACGGTGACTCCGAGCGCATCGGCCACCTCGGCCTCGGTGGCGCCGGCTTTGGCGGCACCCTCGGCGTGCGAGGCGATGCAACCGTCGCATTGCTTCGTGACGGAGATCGCCAATGCGATCAGTTCCTTGGTCTTGGTGTCGAGAGCGCCCGGGCTCATGGCGGCCCGGTGCAGTTCGCCGAACGCCTTCATCACATCGGGTGCGGCGTGGCGGAAGTCGCGGGCCAGCGGAACGAGATCGTCCATGACCTCGGTGCCGTGAATGTGCAGTTCCATGAATGGCATTCTTGCGGGTATGGATATGGGCTCACAGGGACCAAAGTCATCGTCGACGTCGCAGTCACTAGCGGCACGAGACCGCTCGTTTCTCAGCGGACCACGGCTCCGTCGTCGCGAGTTACGAACTGTCGTGCGGGTCACGCGCGAGATGCTGCACGGCTTTCGCCAACTCCACTTCGTGGGTCCGTGCGTCACGGTCTTCGGATCGGCCCGAGTGCGCGAGGGCGATTCCGAGTACGAGCTGGCCCGCGACGTGGGCGCGGCGATGAGCCGACTCGGGTTCTCGGTGATGACCGGTGGCGGACCCGGGGTCATGGAGGCCGCCAACCGCGGGGCCAAGGAGGCCGGTGGTCATTCGATCGGCTGCAACATCGTCCTTCCGCACGAGCAGGCGGCCAATCCGTACGTCGACGTGAGTGTGGAGTTCTCGTACTTCTTCGTGCGCAAGGTCATGCTCGTGAAGTACTCGTACGCGTTCGTCGTGATGCCGGGCGGATTCGGCACCGTCGACGAGCTGTTCGAGGCCCTCACGCTCATCCAGACCGGCAAGGTCAGCGACTTCCCGGTGGTGCTCATGGGTCAGGAGTTCTGGACTCCGCTGCTCACACAACTCGATGTGATGGTCGACGAAGGCATGATCGACCGCGGTGATCTCGACTTGTTGCTCGTGACCGACGATCTGGCCGAGGCCGAAGCCCACATCACGCGCCATTCCGTCGATCGCTTCCGGCTCTATCACCGTCTGCGTCCGATTCGTGCGATCGGCGAGACCGTGGGAGTCTGATCACGTGATCGCCGCCATCGACGTCTCGTTCGCTTCCACAGCCGTTGGAGTCTTCGACGACGTTCGTCGTGATGTGGTCGACGTCGTGTCGATCGATCACGCACTCGACAATGATGAGGTCTCGCCACTCGAGTGGCTTCGAGCCGTCGACGAGGCCTGGACTCGTCTCGGCTCTCCCGTGGTGAGCACGGTCAGCGTGGCCGCATTCGGATCGGGCCTCGTGGTTCTCGACTCGGTGGGTCGTCCCGCGCGGGCGGTGTGGGACGACGATCGTTCGGAACCCGACGCCGGCTGGTGTCGAAAGAAGTTGGCCCCCGAGTGGTGGGAGAGCGAAACCGGGATCATCCCCGAAGATCGCCACGCGGTGACGAAGATGTCATGGCTGCATCGCAGTGAAGTCGAGGTGTGGAACGCCGCGGCCAGTTTCGCTCTGCCCTTCGATTTCGTGGCTTCACGTCTGGCTGGCCTGAATGGGGTCGTCACCTCGAGCGCCGGGTCGATTGCTTACGGGTTGTATCGATCGTCGGATCGGACCGCCCATAGCGACATCACCACATTGATCGACAGTGATCGTGATTGGTCGGACGCTCTGCCACGGGTGGTGAGTTCGACGACACCAATCGGTCGTTGGAACGGTGCTGTGGTCTTCGCCGGTATCGATCGCGATCGATTTTCAACGTCCGGAACGAAACCGCAGGTCGTTCGCGACATCGCAATGCATTTCGAATCACTTTTGACCTGAGAAACCATTTCTTGACGATCGAGTGACACACTTCGATCACGTTTTGCGGGTAGAAAGAAGGGCACGGTTCACACCGTTCCCCGCATTGGACTGATTTTTCATGAACATCCTGGTGATCGGCGCTGGCGGCGTTGGAGCCTCGATGGCCTCCATCGCTGAAACACGCGCTTTCTTCGATTCGTTCACGATCGCCGACATTTCGTTGACCTCCGCACAAAAGGTGGTGAGTGAACTCGATGATCCGGGTCGCTTCGCGGCCACGCAGGTCGATGCTCGCTCGGTCGACGAACTCGTCGCGCTCATCACGCGTACCAAGGCCGACATCGTCGTCAACGCCTGCGACCCTCGCCTCAACGAGGAAATCTTCGAGGCCTGCTTCCGGGCTGGCACCAACTACCTCGACATGGCCATGAACTTGAGTCGGCCGCACCCGACCGACCCCTACAACCAGGTCGGAATCCCTCTCGGTCAAGAGCAACTCGATGCCGATACCGCGTGGCGAGAGAAGGGTCTGTTGGCTCTGGTCGGCATGGGAGTGGAACCCGGGTTGTCCGACATCTTCGCGCGTTACGCCGCCGACAACTTGTTCGACACGATCGACGAGATCGGTGTGCGCGATGGCTCCAACCTCTCGATCGACGGGTACGACTTCGCGCCCACTTTCTCGATCTGGACCACCATCGAAGAGTGTCTCAATCCGCCCATCGTGTGGGAGCGTGAGCGTGGACTCTTCACGACCGAGTGCTTCAGCGAGCCCGAGATCTTCCACTTCCCGGCGGGTATCGGCCCGATCGAGTGCGTGAACGTCGAGCACGAAGAGGTCATCCTCATTCCGCGTGAAGTCGAGTGCAACCGTGTCACGTTCAAGTACGGCTTGGGCGCCGAGTTCATCGACTGGTTGAAGACCTTCGCGTACCTCGGTCTCGACTCCACCGATCCGATCCGGGTGGGTGACGTACAGGTGTCACCGCGCGACGTTCTGGCCGCGGTCCTCCCCAATCCGGCCCGGCTCGGTCACCTCATGCACGGCACGACGTGCGCGGGCATCTGGGTGAAGGGCACCTCGTACGGCGAGCACCGCGAGGTGTACCTGTACCACGTGGCCGACAACGAGACCACGATGCGCGAGTGGGGATCGCAGGCCGTGCTGTGGCAGACGGCCATCTGTCCGGTGGTCGCCATCGAACTTCTGGCCACCGGTGTGTGGAAGGGAACCGGCGTGCGCGGTGCCGAAGCATTCGGAGCCGAGCCGTATCTGAATCTGCTCGGCGAATATGGATCGCATCACGGCATGGTGGAGATGGGCCCGCGTTTGTGGCCTGGTCCGCGCCCCACGGGTCAACCCGGTTGGGATCGCCCGGTTCGCCGCGCGCTCCGTGTCTGACCCAGTGTCTGACCCAGTGTCAGACTCAGCGCGTTCGTTCGAGCTCGTACAACAGCACGTGGCCTCCCTTGCGGGCCCACAGCCCGGCTCCGGCTTGAATGAAGTGCCGCTCGAGTCGCGCGCGATACCA
>Ga0194115_10003837_pt1 | contig 16600 bp, 13 predicted proteins | sample TA2MahsurfametaG_3_FD_148656 | JGI IMG/M metagenome (GOLD analysis project Ga0194115, IMG submission 148656) | Freshwater microbial communities from Lake Tanganyika, Tanzania - TA2015002 Mahale S4 surface | ecosystem: Environmental > Aquatic > Freshwater > Lake | place: Tanzania: Lake...
AATCCTGATGAACGTACCATCAAGGCCAAGATCAAGGAACTCCGTGCCGAAGCTGCCGATAAATGGGCAAGAGACATTACAGAAGCATCTCTCCAAGTCTGGAACCTACATCTAGTACTAACAAGGAAATCTGATACAGTCTCCCGACAATTGTTCGTTGATGTGGTAGCGAAGGCTCCCATCCCGGAAAAGTATGCACTTTACTGTCCTCCGGGCGGTCCCACAAAGGAAGAATTCAGTATTTTTGCTCTTTACTGGGACCGCTTGTGTTACAAGATGGGTGATAGCCTCAAGTATCTGCTGGAATATGAGAATGGCAAGTTTTTCCCCGATGCATCGGCTCTGTATCCAGCAGTCCGCGTAGCCAGCATCAATATGGTAGCTAGCATCACCGATGCGATGCAGGTCGGGTTAGGGTCAACTTCGGTCGCCTTGGACAATACGACTGCCATTGCATCCAATGGAATTTTGGGTGGTTCAGCGGCTTTGAATGATCCCTTCCTTCAATGGATGACATCGATCGATGCCGTATGTAGTCCGACCGTTTCGAGTGCCGATACATGGACTGTCGTCAAGGAGAAGACGGAAGAAACAACGATCGATGGATACAAGTCATCAGGAAATATGGTTTCCATGTCAGGTGTCTTCAATTCACCTCACTGGCTTGCCCTACAAGGGAATCACGTTTCGTCGAAGGGACTTTTCCGACTCCAACGTGCCTTTTTGGAAGCCTCTCGAGGAAGATTGTGTGCCCCCTTGCAATTTATGTTTCAAGAAAATGTTGCCGTTGATGAGAACGGTAGTGCCATCTATCATCTTCCACTATTGCCGTCTCGTTACGATATTCAGAAACTTGACTTGATTGTCCGACAAGAATTGTCGCTGGCCGATCCCCGTGAAGGTGGGGGTGACTTATCCGCCATTACTATGATTTCGGAAAATGTCACGGCGATGATTTCACAGTTTTGCGAGCAAGCTCAGAATTCTACTGGTCTTGGAGGAGGCGGCGTTGATGCCTTTCTAGATCCGAAGGATGGGTCCCCAACGGAAGCACTTCTTCATGATATGAAGGTTACCAAGATTATGAATGCGACGACGTTGGCTCTGACTGCGGCCCCCGTCAAGGTGTTCTTGGAACCCTATCGTCCGGCCATCACTCCCAAGTTGGAAGAAGCCGCTGCCATGTGTGAACAAGCTCTCAAGCCTGCCCTTGCAGAAATTGACAAATTCGTCAAGACGCAGATCCTAAGTCCTCTCTGTCAAGCGTTGAACTCTCGAGTTGCTCGTGCGATTGGACTAATCCATAATGGATTGTACGTCAAGGAGACTACCCGTGGTGGCGTCGACTTGGACTCGGAAGAACCGTCCTTTGTGCAGAAGCACTTGAGTGCCCTCTATGACAGCTTTGGGACGGTTCATTTGGCAAATCTTCCTAAAGCGTACGCATCCTATGTAGCATCCATGGTGGCTACCTACTCGATGTATGCATTCGTGTCGAGTGTTACCCTTATGCGCCCCCTTCCCGAATCGACAAGGCTCTACTTGACTCAAGATTTGGCAGATTTCGAATTACTCCTTGAGCAATTGCTCGCCAAGAATGCAGGAGACAGTCCACCCCTTTCAGAGATTTCCAATGGAAAACCGTACGCCGAACTTCGTGCCGTCCGCAATATGTTGTATTGGACGGGACTTGACGGCACGACGAAACCCGCGGCGATGGTTGCCAAGGCGATGCTTCGAGAGAGTTGGGCTCGACATGTCCGTCCCAGTACGATGTTCCACTATCTCTTTGCATTCGGTCCATCCCTGTTGTCGTCGCCTCATTTGTTCAAACGTATGAAGGCAGAGGAATACGTAGGAACATTGGTGACCCTAGATGGCGGCGTGGAAGAAGGTGAAGCCAGTTCTTGGATGACGACGATGGCATGCTGTGACTTGTATTTGCAACGAGAAAGCGTTCAGCAGCAGCAACAACAAATAGGGATTGGTGGAAATGCTGGCGAAGACCCCCGCATCGCCAGTATTCTCATGACCCTGGGACCAGAGTTGTTAAGACGCCAGCGACACTAAGGAGCGCTCGGAGAGTATTAGTGGTGTAGTCGACATCGATGGGAACGTAATTTTAATCGAGCTGCGAAACGCAATTCCTCACCAATCTATAGAGGCCATTTTGATTTTTGGTTTTTTGGTCATGGTATGCAAGTTACTACCTATGTCTCGTGACTATGATAGAGTCCATACCCGCTTCGCCGTGTGATTGATGGATGGTTGCCGCTCCGTACGTTTCGGACTAATGATCGGACCAGTCAATAGTATCCGCCGGCTGCTGCTTTCCTCGCGGGTCGAGAAGACTCCTCACGGTCTCACCGTTACAATCGCTCCTAAACTCACAGCAGTTCCCAAAACTGTGAAGACACAAACACAGCGTTACGGTCCTCCCAACCGAACACCAAAGGCAACAAATCTTTACGATGTCCGACGACGAAAGTTACGAATACGATGATGACGACGGCGACGATGCTCAAGATGATTTTGACTACACCGATGACGAACAAGATCCGGAAGACGGACATGTAGCCCTTGGTACGTCCACAACGAGGCCTGGTTTTGGCAATCGTACAATCTAGAGTGTCTAGTTCTAAACTCTCTCACACAAACACATAACCTCTCGTTGTTCGGTGGGGGTCGCTGTTATTCTGGTTTGTGGTCGAAATTTTTGTCTTTCAGAAAATGCCTATTACAACGCCAAGGGCCTTCGTGAGGAAGATTTGAATGAAGCAATCGAATCGTTTGAAAGTGTCATTCGTCAACAACGACAACTCGAGGAAGACGGGAAAAAGTGTGGAGAATGGTCTTTCAAGGCCCTGAAGCAATTGGTAAAGCTTCATTTGAGAAGTGGTAATGCAACTGGTGAGTTTTGTTCTATTTTTGGAATTTTTTTGTTGGCGATCTGTTTTGGTTTTTACGGCGTGACTGCTGAATTCCGGAGAGTGTCTCATTTCTGATTGGTTTTGATTTTCATATATAGAAATGATGCGACAATATCGTCGACTATTAGACCGTATCGCAGAGGGAGATGTGAGTCCCAATGCAGTCGAAAAGGGCATTAATGGGATGTTGGAACGAGTTAGTTCCATCTATCATCAAAGTGGAAGTGCCAATCGTGGGAATGTCACCTCATCTCAACCATCGCAGCCGTCTCAACAACAACAACAACGTTTGGAGCCTCATGAGCTTGCATCCGCCGTGTACGATGCTACACTTAATACCTTTCAACCATCGACGGGGGCCTACCCCAATGAACGTCTATGGTTCAAAACGAATTTGAAATATGGTCAATTATTATATGAGATGCATGAAACAGCCAAGTTACAACAAGTTCTTCGTGATCTCAAGGCCATTCAAAGTAGTAATGAATCAGCGAGTGGTGGTGGGACCTCTACTCAGTCTATGGAAGTCTTTGCACTACAAATTCAATTATATTCCCGTCAGAAGGATAATAAGAAATTACGTGAGGTCTTTAATAAGGCCATGGCAGTCCGGGGTGGGATCCCCCATCCAAGGACATTAGCTTTGATTCAGGAATTAGGTGGGAAGATGCATATGGCATCGAAGGAATATGAGAATGCTGGGATGGCCTTCTTCCAAGCCTTTAAGAGTTATGATGAAGCGGGTGATCCCAGTCGTCTCCGTTGTCTCAAGTACCTCGTCTTGGCCAGTATGCTCCATGCATCGAAGATTAATCCCTTTGATTCCCAAGAGGCAAGACCCTATCGGGATGATCCACAAATTACCGCCATGACGAACTTGGTCCAAGCCTTTCAGAATAATGAAATCCATCGCTTTGAACGGATCCTGAAACAGAATACTGGCCGTATCATGGATGATGAATTCATCCGTGAACATATCGAAGATCTGTTACGGACCATACGGACACAGGTTCTTCGACGAGTCATCCGACCATACACTCGAATTTCCTTGGCGGCCCTTTCCAGAGAACTTAATGATATCCCCGTCCACGACGTTGAGAATCTATTGGTACGACTCATTTTGGATGGTACCTTGGAAGGTCAGATTGATCAGATAAATGGGGTCTTGCTGAAGCGGGCGGAGAAGGGTCCCCTTCCTTTGTCGGACGGAGGAGTCTCACCGGATGCGGATGACTTGATCAAGAAACAACACGAGGTCATGTATCAGCTCATAAATTCTTTGGACGAGATCGCGATGAATGTGACTAGCGCTAGAATGAAGGAAGGTTCGGCACTTCGAGGCATGGTGAAACAACATTAACGAAATAAACTTAAAAAATAGGAGAGTGTTCCATAGAGTCCCTGTTGTGGTAGTTTACTTGTAGTGCGTGTATGTGGAATGTAGGTAGTGCTTCACCAAGTATATCGTGATTAGGAAATGGCCGTGAACCGAGCACTCTACATCTGTTCTGCCTGGCCAAAGGTATTGAAATCTCGGACCTCATTGACAATATCTAGCGCTTTTGACAACAAATCGCGCATCTCTGTACAGGTACTTCTCTTTTGAGCGACATCGTCAGCTTCCTTCATGAGCCCCATAATTTCTTGTTCACGGTATAGTTCCGAAACGAGTTCATTTTGCATAGCGTCCTTAACGTGGTTCACCAAGAAATACATGATCGTCTTGGGAACCATGTCGATGAAGGTTTTGCGAACGACTCGGAAGTACGATTCAATGAGAGACTTGATGACTTGCATCTCTGTAACTTCTCTGTCACTGATTGGAAAGTCTGTTTGTTTCATGGTAGGAGGCACCTGCGGGAGGTGAACCACTTGAGGAGGTCCTCCAACGCTGCTCGACTTTTCCTTTGGCGGTGACTTGCCACCTCGGAAAATAAAGTTCATGATTCCGCCACTGGAATCCCCATACGGCGTGTGTCCGTCTTCGTCATCGGGAGCATAGTATACAGATCCGGGAGTTTGTGGCTCTCTGGGTCCGCCAACAGGTCCACCCCGTTCGACTTCTGCTTTTCGTTGCATCAGATTCGCGACGGCTCTAGATCCTCCAATAAAGTCTGGGTGGCTCGTATTCAAGTACTATTTGGATATTGAGGAGAACCAAAGAATAACAGCCAGTGGTTAGTCCCATTTGCAAGTACATCTCCAAACACTCACGCATCAAGCGTTACGTACCGCAAGTTCAATCTTGACCAAGTTGGAAACCATGATTTGTGTCGGAGCCATGCATCGCTTCAACAAAAGACTGACAACTTCGTTCATACGGTCTCTCAAAAAAGGAAATCGAGCCAATTCCTTCGGCTCCGCTTGCATGGCAATGCGTTGAAGTTCCTCGTAGACGAGATCGACGCACTGGATACCGGGTTGTTCCAGTCTCGCGATCTGTCGTCGAATCAAAATATCAAACGAAATCTCCGGGACAAATAAGGCCCGACGGGTACCGTTGGCATTCATGATGGTGGTTCGAATCTCATCATCAGTGAGTCCATCAAAGGGTCCAGCCGACATGAGAGAAGGCGCGAAGATGTCGTTAAACACGTAGTTAATACGAGCTCCTCCAAAAAGCTCAATCAAGGCGAGGTTTCTCGAGTTAGTTCCGTTGTTCAATTCACCACCACGACCGTCAATAATAGAAGCAAAGTTATTGGCGAACTTGGAGAGAAGTCCGAGAAGAGTTCCTCCTAGTGCGTTCTTGGACATACCCTCATCAGCATTACCCAAGGCTTCTAACTCAGACTGAACGTCAGTCATCATACCAGCAATTCGGTTCTTGACATCAGGGAGACATTCCCGAATATGATGCATAAGGATAACATTAAGAGTTTTTGCAAGAGTGTTCGTACCGCACTTGGAGAGCAAATGCTTGTCTCTTGAGTAGACGGGATGGTGCTTAAAGAAAGCTTCTTCCTTCATAAGTCCGTCTCGAATGGAAAGATCTTCATTAATGTCCTTTTGTCCACGATTGACAACGCCGATGTATCCCTTTCGAAGAGGGATCAACTGGTTATTTAGGACTTCGGATGCGTCGGTACCGGGATCCATCAGATCCAACTTGGTAAGGACACCGATTGTGCGATTACCGTAAGGATCGGCGGCCTTGGCAAGTTGAAGGGCGTCACTGTTGGCAATATCCGTATTGGCTGCTGTGACTGCCAAAATGATGGCGTTCGGGTTCGAGATAAATTGCAAGATCATATCATGGATCTGCTCTTCAATGTTCTCTGGCTGATCTCCGACAGGAACTTTAGTCATACCGGGAAGATCGACGACAGTCAAGGAGAGGACGAAGGGACTGTAGATCTTGAGGCGGATGGGATCATTTGAGATACCCTTATTCCCACCAGTGGATCGATCGGTTTCTCGGATAATCTCATTCTTAATCTCATGAAATTTGTAAAATTTCTTGTTTGGTGCATGCAAGAATTCTCCCCATTCCTGTGAATTATCAGCTGTAGTGCCATGGGGGTTCAGATTCTGCGCTCCTGGTTCTTCCTCTTCAGTCGATGTATCGAGATTCCGTGTGTTGAAGAGTTGTAGGATGAGCGGTCGACGAGTAACGATACCCGTTCCTCGCGGCAAGAAGGAACGACCGACCAAGGCTTCAAGGACGGACGACTTTCCTGAAGATTGACCACCGACAACGACGATTTGTGGTAGGTCTAGTTGTGTATTCTGACCGACTGCACCAAGAACATCTTGCAGCTTCGAAGCAATAGGAATGAGCTGTTCCATCATTTATCTGAAAATGTCGTTTCGACTGCAATCAATAATAGGAACCGAAAATGGAACAATCAATAGAAAGGCAGACGCGTTTCCAACACCTTTCGTGTTCTCGATTACCGTATTACCGAGTGAAAAAGTGGAACATTCAGTCCGCACTGCACTCGGAACGCTCACAAGAACCGCGTAAAGCCGCGGGGTGCATGCAGATGGACCGACGCGCCTGTCGATTTACGTAGCCGTTATCGTCGTTTCTGCCTTCTAAACAACTGTATGACTCCAACGGAAAGGGAAATTCAAAAAAACGGCTGTGACGTTGAAGGGACCACAGGGATGTCGTCCTTCGATCTTCGACCGATTCGACTAAGCGAGATTCCTATGTCGAGTGTCCGTCTTGGGGATAAAGGCTGATAGCTAGCCGCCAACAACCGTTCTAAAGGAGAAAAGTGGCTATGAGTGATATCTCATGAATCTATTGAACCATTTCCAGGGTGAGTCGAGGGGCCTACAGCGGGCGTTGTCTGCACGATAAAGCCGACGTAAACTAAGACAATAGGTATTGGTTCAGCTCGATCACTCCTGGCGGTTGTAGGAATCCACGACAATAATGGGTATTGGTTCAGCTTGATTAGTCCTGCTGATTGTAGTTGTATGCGAAAGGGTCTAAAATTATACATGTACCGCACAGCCACTAAATCCCAGAAAAGAAATCCGTATTCATCGCCTTGAGTTTGTCAACTCCAGAAAGAGGGGCTGGTGCAGGTGCAGGAGGACGCACCGGAGCAACGACGACAGGAGCGGGTGGTGGTGCGACTACGACAGGCGCAACTGGTTCAGGAGCCACAGGTGCTGGGTCCTCGACTGCTCCCAATTCACCAAATTGGTCTCCATCTACCTTTGTGACTGCCAATTTGTTAATTCGCAATCCTCCACCCGCGGTCGCTGGTTTCTTTTTCAACATCATAGAACCGGACATGGCCGTGGCGGGCTTTCGTAGCAAGAGAGGTGCAGGGGCATTCCCACTGCTCGGTGGCGTGACGACGAGTTTCCCCTTGGCGGCCACATTCTGTGACGCCAAGACAGCCTTGGGTTGTGCCGTAGTGACTGGTTTACTATTCAATTTTTGTAATTCCGTACGAGCGGTAGACGCTTCCTGTTTTTGTTGGAATGCCAAATTTTCCAACAAATTCCCTACCTCCCCCACAGTCGTCGCCTCTGACGCTGTAACCGCCTCGCCTCGTTGTGCCGCAGCCGCCTCGACCTGCTTGGTGAGTTCTGCCCTGTACAAGGCAGCCGCCTTTGATGTATATTTCTTTTCAATCTTTCCATGTAATTCTATTCCATGTTGACGAAAGAATTGCCGTGCATTGCCATTCCCACCCAGTCGCATGGCATCAATCTGACGCTGAGTCCATTCATCCAAATCCACACTACGAACAAAGGTCGTATGTACTCCTAGAGATCGATGCGTGGCCGAACAATCCAGACATAGAAAGACGCCTATCCATGATGTCGAAGAAGAAGAAAGGAAGCGACATGAATCATCCATATCACATAAAGAGCGCCGCTCCAAGTGAGTCACTACATTTCGGAATCACCGTCGCTCTTCCGCCAAAAAAGAAAACGTACCATAGGTCACAGACGCCCATGTCGGACGAAGAGCCGGACAATCAAAGCAAACTTGATTTGTACTTATCGCCTTGAGCTTTCGAAATTGTTGATTCTTATCAGCACTTGGAATACAGACTTGGCCTTTTCCTGCCGCCGTAATGCTACCATCAACTCGGACATTTCCCGAATCTGTATTGAAGGATGAAGATGATGAGGTTGGTCGAGACATCTTCATAAATAAGGGATTCGTTGTATTGACAGGATGATTGTGTGGGAAACAAAGGTGACAAAAGCAACAGGGTTGGGTATCACAGACAGGAGGAATGATCTCTCTCTCGTCAATGGACACACGCGGGCCGCTTCCCACGCGAAGGGTAAACTTTTGGGAATGTCTGCCCCCTTTCCTTCGGCATCGGTTTCAAAACCCTTGCACGAATCAAGGATCGTTGCCAGCGTGATTCATGGGGTACTCGGATGACTCAAGGACTAGCAAGTCTTTCCGTCGTCGGAACATCGCTTCGACGTCTGTACTCTTACCGTCGGCGACTCCCAGGACCGTGCAATCTTCATCAAACCTCATGACCCGGAGAATCACGTCATCCCCATTTTCCATTTTCATACGATGTAATTTTTCCACCTGACCTGTTCTGGAACCAATCTACACACTCTTCATCACGAATTGGAGACTAGACAAGAAAGGATGAAGATCTCAGCAGCCGTAGTGACCCTTGCTATTTTCGCTTCGTCGCAATGTGTGGATTCCTTCTCGGTGAAAAATTCCATTGGGCAACGACCTAGTACTCTGGGCCGACAACAAATCGGACAACCTTCCAACCCTGTGCAACAAGTAGGAGATCATTGTACCACTGCCTTGTACTTAGCCCAAAAGGGAAATGACGCGGATGAAGGTCCTCAAATTCCGAAGAAATCACGGATTGAAGGAAATCAAATCATGCCGACCGCTCGAGATTTAGAGGTTATGGATGAAATGATTACGAAATTATCCAATGCGAAACCATATGAATTACCGAATGCTGTCCGAAGAGCCTTTCGTGTGATTTCAAGTCCTCGTTTCTTTATGCAAATTGCGACTCGGACTGATATGGCCAAGAGTGAAGAAGAACGTCAAAAGTTACAAGCCTTAGCTTCCAATCTAGTAGCGACCCTCGAAGCCGTCGTCGAAACGACGGAAGAACAACTGGATGAACGTGCCAAGGAGGTAGAAGATGTCGTCAAGGCAGCAGCAGAACCAGCCACGGGAGAATTCTTAGTCCCCCTTCTTCCACAACAGGTAGAGGAAATGCGAAAGAAGGTAGAAGGATTGGAACCCTCCTCCCTAGATGAATCCTTCCTGTCGACGGTCGATGCATGGATAATGAAAAGTCATGAGGATGGGATGGATGGGATGGTCGGTATCCTTCAAAAGGTACTTCAACTATATAGTGGAGTTCAAATTAAACGAGCACGGGAACGAATGATGACGTCGATGACAGATGGGAATACAGCGGGTGCATCATCGTCATCTGCGTCGAAACTCTTCGATACGTTGTTATCGGTCGATGCAGATCGATGGGATATGGAAATCCGTCGTGCGGCGAAGGAAAATGATGTCAAACCGAAGGCATTGATTTCAGAAATTCAACGAACGATGGAAACTGTCGTCTTGGGTTTAGACAACGGGTCGATGGCACAACGTGTCCAAGCCGAATATTTACGAGAGTTAGTTGCCCGAGCCGAAGCGATGCAATCCTAAAGGTGAAGAAGAAAGGGAAGAAATGTATCCTATAGAAGAAATGACGTCACAAAAAATCATTTCTGAGTCGGGTGTAGCTAGCATCACGACGTATGTTTAAGTATTTGAAAAGTTAAACTTTTGTAGGGCATAGAACGTCATGACTCTTGCTGCGACCAAAAAGAGTGCCAGAACCAAGATATCTTGAAGTTCATTAGCCTCATTGAATCGTTCGCCGAAAAAGACGTGAACGAATTGTTCTACCGTGCCTCGGCATTCTGAGGCAGAGCCGTCACCTTCTTCTTGAGAATCACATCCTAGGAATCGATAAAAATCACTGTTGTTCACAGCGATGACGGCACGATCATCGTCACGGTATTGCGCCAACACCAAGCCTTCATATACATAATGACCTGGTGTGATCCAGTAGGTAATTGAAAATAACCCCGTCATGAATTGTGGTCGTACAATGAGACCGGAGAAAAAGTTGTTAAGGCCAATAAACACACTGGCAAGGATTTGCGCGGTGGTCATACTTGGTACCAGACACATGAAGGCTTGTCCAAAGTATGAGTAAATTGCTAGATTGAATGTGAATATTCCCTAAGAATCCAATCGACCAGCATTTGTCAGTTTCATGCATTTAGACATGGCGAAAACTAGAGCAGGACAACTTACCCAGTAGCGGATAGCGCGATTCAGTTGCCGAGATGCAATGCCCGAAACAGCTGTGTTGACAAAACAGAACATGAACGATGCCATGACGATAAACCATTTCTCTGCGGTTCCCAAAGCCCATCCCAGGGCAACGTTGTCCAACATCCCCGCCGCACGGTGTCGGTAAAACACATCCCGAATGGAAAGCATCACAGGAAGGACGGAAATTATAGACAGAATGCCAATGATGATGAAGGAAAGAAAGATCACAGCAAGAGACGCTCTCATGTCAGCTTCAGTTAGTACCTCAGGATCGCGCCGGTCGATAAATACCGATCCAAGAATAAAGGCAATGACCGAACAAACCAAAAGTCGTGAGAGGTTGTATGCCGGGGATCGCCAGTAAATCGTCTGAAGACGCTTGTTCATCAATCTCTGTCGAAGTTCTGATGGAGCAGCGAATTTCGTTGGAAACATGATCTCAAGCTCATCGATCTGACTATCCCGTACATCGGCAAGTCCTGCCTTCAGCTTTCGATACTCGCCCGACCTATTGTAAGCGTCTGCGAGATCAATCGGGTTGTCGGAGGATTGTATCTCCCGTAGCATCCAGTTTGCTGGGTTGTCACCGATGTCGATCCTATTCGCGCCATGTCTTTCGAAATACCCAATGAGATCCTTGCTTTGATCGCCAGTCTCGCCAAAGTATACCACTTGCCCACCTTTCCTTAGAAGCAAAAGATCATCCTGGTAGAGAATTGTGAGAAGAAAGTTTATCTTCACCGGCCTGAACTCTTTTTCTCCTGGTACTTACGAACATGTCGAAAACCGCAGAGGACGGTTGATGGATGGTGGCGCATATCGTACGACCCTGGTCGGTAATCTTCCGCAATAACTTTACAACAAGAAGAGCACTACGTGCATCCAGTCCCGTCGTCGGCTCGTCCAGGAACAAAATCGATGGTGAGGCAGCTAGCTCCACTGCGATGGAAAGACGCTTCTTTTGTTGGAAAGTCAATCCACCCTCAGTTGAGTTCCCCACGAGGACATCGGCAAGCGGAGTCAACTCAAGAGTCTTCAAGACTTGGTCCACAAACGCTTGTTTGTATTCATCTTTTCGCGCCTTCGTCGCGTCAAGTCGCAATCTAGCCGAGAACAATACCGTTTCTCGTACTGTGAGCTGCTGTGTCTGGACATCAAACTGCTCCACGTAGCCAGAACAACGACGAAATGCCGTCTCGTCCTGCGGAAATCCATTCAATCTGATATCACCTTCCACGGTACCGGTAGTTTTGCGCATAGCAATGACGTCCATAAGGGTCGTCTTTCCGGCTCCACTGCTCCCCATTAGAGCACACATCCTTCCACTTCGAAACGCGCCGTTTACACTGTGAAGCAATCGCAATGTCTCGTTTCCTGTTGAACTTTTGACGTCGTATGATACATTCTCAAACGTTAGTGTCACTGGTTTGAACGAGATATTCACCTCCTGGATTGGTTGCTCTGGGAGAACGCCTGATTGGGTCGCATAGGTTTCAACTTCGTCATCGGTCATTCCAGATATGTTCGCTACCCTAACATATTGAAGCACAAGCCCTGAGAGAAGGATCGTAACGGCAGTATGCGATAGGAGGTAGACAAACGTGTATCCGATCCATTCGATGGTGAAGGGATCGCCGTTGGCATCAACAAAACCAGTGTATTTCAAGACGGCGTCTCCTTCTTCGACTGTGTATTGAGTACTTCTGTATTCATTCACCATGAGCCCCCGATAGGCCCATGCCATTGGATTGTACCAGTATATCCACTTGTAATAGGCTGGGATCGTGTCGGGTGCGATGATAAAGCCCGAAAATAAGATAAAGAAAAACACCAAGCATGCACTGGCAACTTGGACTATCTCCTTCGTTCGGGCAAACGTAGCGAACACGAAGAGAAGCTCATTCATCAAAAAGCTGAAACATATTATGATGGCCATAAATATGAGATAGTTCCTGGCAGTGTTGGTCAAACCGACCATGAAATACAGTAATGTACCGAACAGTAAGCAATCCGTAGTCGTCTACGTTCAGGCGAAATCTGGGTGAGTAATAGCGGGTCACCCATGTGAGGCAATGGAAACAAGAACGCACCTGTGGTATCTTGGAGAAGGATTTTCCGAGGACGTATGGAAGGGACGGAAAAAAACTGGCATCGGCCTGCTTGTAGAATATCGGCCGCTCATCCACGAATCCAGGAGCTGTAGTCATAGCTCCTAGCATAATGAATAGCATGCCCTGAAACAGCACACCCAAGATCGACACCACATCGTCTGTCTGAAAGAAGACACCTCCTACACTTATGCCCATGACGATGTTCTTTGCTGCATTTGCGATGAGGACACGACGATCTCGCGTCCACAACAATAAGTTGCGCTTGAGATTCAGAGCCGTCGATCGCAGAAATGAGTTGACATATTTTCGATGGTATCTGCGATCATCAAGATGGTTCACTTCATCGGATAGTTTGATGTCGTTGTGCGAGCTCCCCCACACGTGTCTATGTGGTGCTTTCAAGTGCGACTGTATCCGTTCTCCATACATGCTTTTTCGGAAAAGATTAGCAAGCTGACTTGTGGTATACGGTGTCAATTGTCCATTAGATTCCTTAGGTTGAAAGACCGAGTGACAATCCGCTGGAGTAGATAACAGCTGGAGGAAGTCAGCCACGTCCATGTATGAAGGGGCCCGGTAACCGATGTTTGCAAAGTAGTCCTCGACTTGAGATATGGGTCCGGCGTACAGGATCTGACCATCCGCCAACAAGATAAGCTCATCAAATAACGCCACAGTTTCAGGATTCGGTTGAAGGAGGGATATTATCCTTGTTCGTTGGAAGTCTTTCGACGCCAAAGTAAGCGTTTGAATCATTTCAAAAGTAGAGGAGGCATCGAGGCCGTTGGAAATTTCATCACCCAACAAGACTGGTGAAGCTCCCAATAACATTTCACCGACAGTAACCCGCCTTCGCTGGCCACCACTAACTCCTCGAATATCATCATCGCCCACGAAGGTATCCCGGACATGGGTCAATCCTAGAGATTTAAGATTCAGGTTGACTAACAGACGTTCATCATCGGCTCGTTTGGCGATTGCTTCAGCTACCTGCCTCTCTCTCTCATCGGCTGGGACATCCGTCAAGTCGATATGGGTCCCCCCGTTCTTGCATTGAAAGGCGAATTCAAACGTTTCATCGACGGTCAATCTCGGTGCATGAATATCGAGCTGATCAATATAGGCAATCGCATTCTCAATATGACAATTCGTATGATCGTGAAATGATTTGCCGTTGTATGTAACTCGACCGATCAATTCCTCACCATTCTTCGTCGTCAACCGACCGGCGATAGCCTTAAGAAGAGACGTCTTCCCCGAGGACGGGGGGCCCAGTAGAAGGTACATCCGACCTGGCCTTAATGAGAGAGAAATCTGGTCCAAAATGATCTTTTTGGAGATGACCGTCTCTACTTCTGCTACCTTGGGCTTTCCTATATTCTTGAAGAATTTGACAACATTATATAGGATAGATGAATTGTAAACTGTCATGATTTTCTTCGAATTCGGCATCACGGGAACGATGTATGAAAAATTGTCGACTCGGACCTCAACTGGGAAAGTGTAATGTAAATCCTTGTACTCTGAAATCTTCTTCTTGATTGACTTTAGAGATTCCGACATTTTCTGCATTTGGATCTTTTGGGATTCCGTCCAATCGTAGTCCGCAGAGGAAGGGAGACTCCTCGTAAGGCCCCGATCCCTAGAAATGGGCTTGTCCGTCTCATCAACACTACCGGTACCTGCATATTGTAGTTGTTCATCATGAAATCCAACTAACGGTCCTCGGTCTCCATCTCTCGGTACTGATCGTACCACATCATTTTCACCCGAAGCTGGAACGCCGACGAAATCATTCTCCAGGAGGTTGTCGACTAAACTATCCCGACCCGTCAAGGTGGCCAAATATTTTTGTCGTGCCTTTCGTTGCGTTACCAACAACCGTAAGTGATTGTTCCGAGTACCGTCCCCGCGTCGCAATAGAGATTCTTTCGGTCGTCGCCGTCCGTTCGGTGTTCCTAGTGGACTACTACTTTCAAGATCCGAGTCAGACATTGCCGATAAGGAGGCACTGCTACTCCGAAAGAACCCTGATAAGGTAGGTTGTGGGAGCTCAGGTTGAGATCCCCTGCCCTGCTGGCGTCGATCGGTGGGCATGATGATGATAAAGAATCGAAGTGTCTATCGGGCAAAGAGGGGCCCGCTCAGTCTTTATCTCCGATCGCCCAAGTGATGCAACAGCAAGTATAACTCGGAAGTCAACTCTGTACTATCCTTCGTTCCAAACAAAATGCCCTCTGTAGTTGTTTTGTCGGTCATCTCTGTTAAAGTACAGTATGGGGATCTTCCAAGCGTGGGTCCGTTGGTTTGCGAAAGGCCATGTGTATGCATGGACCAATAAGACTTCTATATGTACTATCGTTCGTATGCAACAGTGACAGCGACAAAATTTCTTGTGCCGAGCGGGGCGCGCAAAAGAGAGGCGATGACGTAGACGTGGCAGTCGATCGAGTCTAATTTATGACCGTTCAGCGTTCGCTCACATGTCAACATAACCGAACCTCATATCTGATTATCACACTATGTTCCTGAAAGAACTATCAGTCGCGACGGCAACGCGTGCTCGGCTTTGACTCGCCGATGTCCATGGCACACAATCCCCAACGTCGACGCTTCCCTCGATACGCACGTCGTACTATATACGACCAAGAAGAAGAATTGGGCTCCGCGAACAAAGGGAAGACTTCGAAAACTCCCATTCCTACTACCTTCGTCTACTTTTTGTGTCATCCTTGCGGCCACCGGCATCAAAAATAGACGATCAAGATGGCGAAATGGTTTCGTTCCGAACCTATGGAGGTACGTTGGATTGAACCCTGTTGTCTGTTTCGATTGCGGCTCGGTTCACTCACTTGTTAGCACCTTTGTTGGCACTTTCTTCCCCGGAATGCAATGTAGTATGTGTCTCTCATCATGAATGAGGACGCTGCCCATGACTGTCTTTCCAACCTCGGAAGTTTGGGAGCCATTCAATTCACGGATTTGAACCCTGATTTGACCCCGTTCCAAAGACGTTTTGTGACCTACGTCAAGAGATGTGACGAACTTGAACGCAAGATTCGATTCTTCACTGGTGAGATTGACAAGTTCGGGATTGATACAGTCTCTACCGGCGATGTCAACACCTTCTTGTCTACTCCAATCCTTACGAAGGACGAAACGAAGGCGACTAGCACTCAAATCCTTGAAAACCTCGAGACCGAGCTCGAGGATTTCCAAACTCAACTCAAGGAATTGAACACGTTCAGTGAGAAACTCACCTTCGAGTACAACGAAAAGGTGGAATTGCAAGAAGTGCTAGAGAAATCCCGTCGTTTCTTCATGACAGATGCTCCCCGTTTGGCCGCTGCACAGATGCCTCACGCTACTAAAGGGAAATCCTCTGAGGGACTTTTGGAGGGACACCGACCTGAGCTTGACATGCGATTCTCTTCGATTACCGGTGTTATCGCCTCTGATGAACGCTTCCGATTCGAACGAATGGTCTGGCGAGGAACCAAGGGAAACTGCTTCTTGCGTTTTGTCCCTATCAAGCAACCCATCACGGATCCCGCCACTGGGGAACTCGTTGAAAAGTCTGTCTTCATCATCTTTTTCAAGTCTGAAAGGATTGAGATCAAGCTTAAGAAGATCTGCGACGCGTTCTTGGCTCACCGATATTCTCTACCTGATATGGATGACTTGGGATCAGTTGAAAAGATGCTAACCGACAACGCACAAGAGCTCGTTGACTGTCGAAC
>Ga0194115_10003838_pt1 | contig 16598 bp, 14 predicted proteins | sample TA2MahsurfametaG_3_FD_148656 | JGI IMG/M metagenome (GOLD analysis project Ga0194115, IMG submission 148656) | Freshwater microbial communities from Lake Tanganyika, Tanzania - TA2015002 Mahale S4 surface | ecosystem: Environmental > Aquatic > Freshwater > Lake | place: Tanzania: Lake...
CTTTTTTGAAGAAACATCCTCGTCGGACCAAGAAGAAACTCAGGCACCCGGCGTTCCCAACCCCCTTCTTCAAACACCCCAAGAAAGTGTTCTTGACCAAATACCGGCTAGGAGGAAGTTACTCCAAACAACAAATCATCCCTCAAAGTTCTCGTCGATTAAGGATCGATATCGAATTCACAAAAGAAAGATGCAACGACGGAACGCAGTCAACTTCCTGGCTACCAAAGAAACCAGCCATGTTTTGTCGATCTACATATTCAAGGTACAGATTTAACAATTAGACCAGTTCTTATTTGACATTTTTCAACAAGAGGTAGTCGAAAGAGGCGAGTGGTCTTCATCATCCTGTGCGTTTTGAAACCAGGATTTCCTCCTTTTTGTGCTTTATTGCGTTCGCTATTTTTATGAGTGTAGAAAGCGAAGACTCGTGTTACGGATTGCGTTCTATACAGACCGGGGATGGATCCTCTCGTTTCTGAATAAGCCATACATGTCCATGCAGTATCCTCCTTCATGAATCTAGGATTCTTGCAACGCCGACTCACTTGTTTCTCAAAAGATTCATACCTATTTCCAACGGAATGACCAATCCTCATCACTTGTTCTCCCCCGTGGAAAATATCAGTATTGATCGACGATGACATCTTCTCGATGAGTCGCAGCGCGTATCTGTCTCGGTATCTCGTATCCATTATTCACGTGATATAATGGCTCCGTTCTTCCCATAGCAACTCCGTAAGTCGTGCGTAGGCGTAGTCGCTTCCAAACAGCCATGTCATCGTCTCCCCGACTATGAATCTAAAGGATTTCTCGTACCGAATGGATACAATGAATGTCAAAGATAACTTTAACCCTAATCTGTCTCCAACCGCATGACTCAAGCGGATGAAGAGAACTGCCTCCATTCCCATGTCGATCTGTTCAATCGATTCTCACGCTGACCACTGACTTGTCCCGACTCGTCGATAACCGAAGAATTCTGTCAAATCTTTCTACCCATGAAAACATAACGTTCGATTGGTACGTGCACTAATCCGTTCCGTACCTAACACGCTTTCTACCGTACTCTTGTGATGGGTGATGGGTTAGCTCAGCAGTTTCGAGAAAAGTACTGACAGTGAAGGTGTCATCAGAACGATCCGGCGGGCTGTTATACTTCGAACTGTTAAACCAGAAATTTCCGGAGCGACGTACCAAGGCCTAAATCATACAGTTACAACGACGGGAATTCGTGTGAGCGTTGATCGCGGAGTATAAAGTAGGTCCTAACCAAGTTCGAGAAGCGAACCTTTCCCCTAATGGACCCGAGACAAGTAAACATAAAGTATAACAATCATTCTTCTATTCGCGCTGTTCAGGGGTAAGAAACTGATGACAGTTCGCGTAATCATAAAAAAAGTTCGTTGGGACTTTGTTTGTGGTAAAATAAGGGAAGGAAATGAGTGAAGCTCAACTACAATCGTGAGAGGCATAAGTTACTTTCGCCGTTGCACGATTAAATATTCATGTCATTCTGTGGCACGAAATAGTCAAAGTGTACCAATACCATTCAAAACTTGGTTCATTCTTGGAGTCAAGGCGCAGTTCATTTATCACAACGTATACACTATCAAACAATGGAGATCTCTCTCTGGAGTAACGATATGCTGTTTTTGGAAGAATCATCTTTATCGAATCAAGACGAAACTCAGGCACCAGAACGTCTTCCCATCTCTCCTCTCCTTTCAACACGACCAACCACAATGACTGTTCTTGACATCCGGCCAAAAAAAAGGTTACCACGAACAGCAAGTCATTCAATGTACTCGTCAATAAAGAGTCGATATCGATGTCATAAGGGAAAGATGCAACGACGAAACGCGGTCAATTTTCTTGCTACAGAAGAAACCAGCGAGGTTTTATCGAGCTACCTATTCAGGGTCCAAATTTAATGAAATAGAGAATGCAAAAATTTTGTCTTGACATCTCTAGTACCAACAGTCATCCTTGACAAGTGACCTCGTTATCTCGTGTGTTTGAAAACCAAGAATACGCGTTTACCGTGTCATGTTGCGTTTGTTTCGAGTGTACATGATGGGGTATAGAGCATCAAAACTCATCGTGACGATTACCTTCATGGCTTTCCTGGGGGGGATCTGGTGGTGTTTGGGAACATAAATCACATGTCTTGACACATTGCTCTTCCATGAATCTAGGATTCTTGTGACATTCACCATGTCGATGCCAGAAGCTACAGTGTCCCGAAAGATCCATACACGTCGTCAACGGAATGATAAGTCTTTGTTGATGTTCATCACTTGTAATCGTCCAGTGAGCGATCCTATTGTTGACTGATAATGAACTTCTTCTTGGTGAATCATGACGTGTATCGGTCCGAGCATCACGTATCCACCATTCATGGGATAACATAGTAATCGAACTCCATTCTTCTCCAGGCTGCAACACCGCCTTTTCATCGGCGGATCGACCATGAATCCAATAGATTTCGACTGAATGGTTATGTTGGTTGACAAAGATAACTTCGACCTTAATCCGGTCCCACATCCATGATTCAAATTCTTGTCGTGAGGATGTTGAGAAATGATTCCATTCCGCAGTCGAATTATTGAATTCCTGTCCCCGTTTCCCAAAAACGAAGACAGGCTTATCGAGAGTATCACCATTTGGGATACCAAAGAATTCTGTCAACTTGTTCGACCTATGAAAACGGACACTTGTCGTTTGAAGTAAGTCTTCCCACCAAATTCCTTGACTTGACTTGGCTGCAAATGGATATGGACTATGTGTAAAGAGTTTTCGGTGTGAGAACATATCGTACAAAATGATCGATACCTGGGAAACTTCGAATTTGTTGAACCGACCGAACCACCCCCAAAAAGACAAGTACTTACTATACCATTTCATCCATCAGATGCTGTTCAAGACGTGGTGTGAAGAATACAAGAAGTAATCCTCGTTCTAGTCGACCAGTCTCATCGTCGACAATTACTGTTTCCAATTGTTCCAGCGATACGACGTGAAGGATACGGCTCTGGGCCTCCTTGACTTCAAATTTGTCCTTTAATTTTGGTCGTGTATATTGGTAGTATGTCGATCCTCCTCCTCCTCCATTACCACCCCATGTAAATGTCCAAGAGAATCCACCACCACCCCATTGATGCTGTTGTTGTTGGTAGCCCTGATTTTGAAATTGTTGTTGCTGGTCGGTCTGACCAGTCGCATCATATCGTCGTCGTGATGTCTCATCGGATAAAATTTCAAAGGCATGTACGACCTTTTGAAAATCTTTTGCTGCCTCTTCCTCACGGCCCTTATTTTTGTCTGGATGGGTATCTAATGCCTTCTTTCGATAGGCTGTCTTAATTTCCTTCTTCGTCGCGGTCCGAGAAACACCTAATAATTTATACAAGTCCTCTTCCGCAACAGCAATAACGACGAACAAGGCACCCAAGAGGAACCATGTCCATGTATAACATGATGGCATTCTTGGGGTTCTTAGGAAGGATGTGATCAGTACTGTATAACAATCGTTGGAGGGAGGAGATCTGCCATTGATAAACCTACCGTAGCCTGTTTCAAACGTTTTGTCTTCTCAGAGATCTTTCTGCACGTCTGTGTTTGCCCGGGGGGGAGGTCATCCCCGCGTCGAAGAAAATGACCCAAATCTTCGACTATTTCGAGTCCATCGAAAATCAACGGTTATTTTGTTTAGCGCCTGTCGCTCCCCCCCCTTCTGGACATGTACTTTGACTCGTGGAAGCTTCAACTCCGAGTGTATTTTCGTAGCGTAGGTTTTTTTAGCCGGCACGCAGCTGTGGTGGTGCTCGCTGAACCGGGAGGCGAACGAACGATCCTGCAATCTGCAATACGAACGAACGACGACGAACGAACGACGGTTTCGAGAGAGGCGAAAACGCAAGGAGGATCTAACGGTAACCCCCAACGACAACCCTCCATATCTCTCTGTCCACGAGAAAGCAGCACAGGCTGTTTAGCACTTTTTTGTAAAAAAAAAAGTCCTACCAAAACAACGGAATCTTGCTTCAGTCTATCTCGATCGTGGAGAAGACTGCATTGCAAGAGACAGGGATCATTTCGTGAGTATCCCTGTTTATTTTCGTTTTTTACTTTTCATACTGACATCGTTTTACTAGCCGTTGGAAGGTTGTGACCCCCAGATATATCCCGTGTGTGCTTTCCGGAGACTTTGAGTGATCTACTATTTTTGTATTGCCTTCTCTTCACCGTCATCCCTCCCTCCCAGTAAAAGACTACAACCATGGATTCGCAACGCGAAAGTAGCTTTCATCGAGCTCGGAATCACTTTGAACGTAAACGAAAGACATTCCCCGATGAACGAGGACGAGATGAGGGTAGTCGTGACTACCGTGATGACCATGGGAGTCATCGTCGTCGTTCACGTTCTCCTCCCAAATGGGAACGTGGGAAGAAACAAAAGCAAAAGACGATGACGGATGTCCCAGCAAATCGTGAACTCTTTGTGGGGAATATCCCCTCGAATATCGATGAACGATTCTTGCTCAATTTCTTAAATGGTGCCATGAGATTGGCAAACCTATGTACCAAGAATGACTCCCCCTGTTTGAGTTGTCAGGTGAATGCGGCAAACTTTGCCTTTGTCGAAATGATAGATGGTGACATGGCGAACAAGTGCTTGAATTTGAACGGGATTTTATTCTTAAATGCACGGATCAAGGTTGGTCGTCCGAAGAAGTATACAGGTCCCTTCGTCGTCACCAAAACTTGGCAGGAAATGATGGGAGAGACCATGACTATTGATGAAGTCTTGGACAGTGAAAAGGAAAAGGTGAACAGAGAATTATTCGTTGGAAATACGACTGCGGAAATGACAGAACAGATGCTAAAGGACTTTCTTGGAGCTGCAATGGAATCGGTCGGACTCAATATTATGGAAGGGAATCCGATTACTCTTTGTGAGTTGTTTGGAAAGTATGCCTTCCTCGAGCTTCGTACTCCAAGAGAAGCCACCAATGCATTAAACCTCAACAACATTCCCTTTATGGGAGTTAACTTGCAAATTACGCGCCCTGCGAAGTGGAATGGTAGCTTTGAACCTCACTCGAACTGGGAGCATATCCTTGCTAGATTCAATATGAAGCCGGAAGAGTTCCAGCTCGGTCAAATCCTAAATGCCTCAATCCTCACCGCTACCCCCACTGCTGCAGCGGTCGAGGGAGATGATATTGGAGTCATCAAGGCGGAGCTTGCTCAAGTCAAACGTGCCCTCGATATTACCAGGACACAATTGGATGAAGCCAATAAGAAATCGGAAGCCAGAAAGGAACAGCTTGTGTCGTTGAACAAGAAGTGGGCCGAAGGAAAGATTGAATTGAATGATACAAAGGTGGAGCTTGCCAAGGTCAAGGGAGATTATGGCAAATCGAGAATTGATGGAATGGACGTAGATTCTAGGGCGGAAGCCCACGAACTCCGTCGTAAGCATGAAGAGACACAAGGGATGCTTCGTGGCGTCACTGAATCTCTTGTCAAGGCGACTGAAAAGTTGCAGAGCGAGCGAAGGGCTCGCAAAAGCTTGGAAATTCAACTCCATAAGACCAGTGGACTCGTTATTAAGGTCGATGGTGATGATGATGATGCTATGAAGGCTGTCGAAGCGCCTGTTAAATCTGAGATTGACTTTGCAAGTCTACGTGCCGAAATGAATTCGAGCGCCGGGGTAACTGGAAATGCTCCTGTCTTGGAAACACCAAGAGCCGCTGCCGACGTCGAAATGGACGATGATGAGCCGAAGCTCGATTCGCTCAAAGAATTCCTCAACAAAACCCCGAAGACCAACATTGACTGGACCTCAGGTGCTACTGCCCCTGCAAGCGCATCTTCTGTGTCTCGACCCCGTGATCGCGTCGTTGTTCGTCTCTATAGACTACTTATTTCTTGCCCCGTGATGACCTCTCAAGATGCAGGCGACGTCCAGGGGATGGCAGTCAAATACAATCTTGGTGGATACATTTATGTTGGCAAGCCTGGTTTTATCGTTGTGGAAGGTTTGGAGTTCAATTGTGACGTCTTTATGGACAATATGGAACGTCAAAAGAAGAAGTATGCTAACATTGGTAAGATTTCAGAACGTTCTGGACGTGCGTTCCCGATGGAGCTTACCAAATTGGAAGGTGAGAGTGCTGCTTCTGATTTCGCCAAGGCAGTCGAGACAGTCGGATTGAAGAGTCAATTAGACGCAGCCGCAAGTGGCTAACACTCTACGATACAACAAGACGACTGGACTCTCTTTGACTGCCTTTTCAAAGCAAACGACTAGTCATCGTTAGGATGTCGGATCCCCCCATTCGTCTACTACCGAAGGAAAGTTGAATCTCCTCCTACAATCCCATGCCATTAAACATTGAAACCACACACTCAAGAAGAATAGGTAGAATACCATCGACACAGATACTAAAGGTATGCCATTCTTCATACATATCATGAAATGTAGTAGTGCCGTACACACGACTGTATTTTCAAATTTGCGTTGTGCCCCTGAGTAGTGAATGACTGATTATGTACATGCTTCTATACGAGGGCGAAAGGGGTTCGAAATCTGGTCGGCCGTGTCAAAAAATTCCGTCTGGTAACGCAAAAAGCTACATCACAGTCAAGGGTGATTGACAGCAATTGGGAAACCCGGTCAAGACATCTTCTTCTCTGTTTCGTATTACACATCCTTTTCTCATTTCGCAAACATTCCTTCTTTTCATGAAAATGGCCAATGAAACTATATACGATACCTTCATGGTCTCAAACGAGAACGACGAGGAAGAAGGAGACTCATTTTCAGATCACTCATTCTTGAAACTGAAAGAAAATTCTCTAGATTCGTTGCAAAGACTACATTTCAATCTTGGTCGGCTTGACAACAATAACGTTAGAAGGATACTGGTAGAGATCACTAACGTTTGTAACCTTGGGCTAGACCTGAATGGATACAGATTTGGAGGAACTGCCTTGCACCGCCTTGTCGATAGACCAGATGTGAATATGGAAACAACTCTGGCAGTCCTGACCAAGCTGCATGAACAGGGGGTGGATTTGAACGCTAGAACCAGGTATGGACATGGTTGGACAGTCTTGCACTGCTTGGTTGACAGGGTCAACATGGCGAACTTAGAAGGAACACTTGCGGTAATCACCAAACTCCACAAATTCGGTGCTAACCTGAATATCAAGGCCCGAAATGGAAGTGGTGGGACTGCCCTGCAATGGTTAGTCAAGAGGATCCAATTACGAAACATTGAAGTCAGTACAGTGGGTCTCATCGTACTTACCAAGTTATGTGAACTTGGGGCGGATATCAATGTCAGACATCGAAATCGAAATGGTGGGACAGTCTTACATCAAGTCGTCTATAGACTCAATGCAGAGAATCTGGATGTGACCCGAATCTTGCTCACTGTCCTCTGCAGACTTGGGGCCAACCCGAACGCCCGAGATAGATATGGGGGGACTATCTTGCACAGTCTCATCGCACGACCTGACGAGAATGTAGAGGCGACGATGGATGTACTTACTATTTTATGCAACGAGGGAGCAGACGTGAACGGCCAGGAGAGGGCCGGATACGGGATGACAATTGCGCAGCTATTACTCCGAAGGTGGTACCAGAATCAAGAAGCGGCACTTACAGTCCTCAGCAAGCTACATGAGCTTGGGGCCTCCATGAGTATCCAAGACAGAGGAGGATGGACTATCTTGCACCATCTTCTTCACAAGCCGGCTGACGAGGAGGAGGTCGGTCGTCTTGAAGCGACGTTGGTGATACTCACCAAGCTGGTAAACGAGTTTGGTGTCGATCCGAATGCCCAATCCCAATGTACAGCCATGCACTGGCTAATCAAGAGGCTTGGTAGGCATACTCAGGAAACGACGTTATCAGTCCTTACGAGGCTATTCGAACTTGGTGCCAACCCGAATGTACACGACACCGATGGTAGGACACCCCTGCACTGGCTAGTGAAGAGGCTCCAGTTGGAAAAGATTGAAACGATACTTACCGTACTGACGATGCTCTACGATCATGGGGCAGACCCGAACGTCCAAGACAGGGATGGGATGACTCCCTTGCATTCACTCGTTGACAGGCTCAATATGAAAAACAAGGAAGTATCGCGTCAGGTTCTCACCAAGCTTTGCGTCCTTGGGGTTAACCCCAACGTCCTGGACGAACGTGGACAGACAGTATTACATACTTTAACAAAGAAATCCGTGACGAGCTTTTTCGATACGTCCGGAATGGTATTCCCCGGGGCAGCAGATCTGAACATCCGAGACGAAAGTGAAGAAGAGACGGTCTTGGGCGCCGAGGACGTCTCCAAGCTAATGTTTACCTTACTGTGCCACGGAGCAGATCATACCATTGCAGACAATAATGGCAACGTGCCTTTATACTATGCGCTCCGTCCAGAGGCATTCGATTTTACCACTGTATTCGTATTGATTCGACACACGATTCGTGCAGGATTCTGAAACGTCGACTACCATCCCAGAGGCGCCAAAGTCCCGGACCCTAGACGCCAAGTCGCGATGTATCTTACGACTACTACCCTATCGATCACTGGTCACAGATCGAATTCAATTTTTCAGAGATAACTGTACGAAAGATTACAGGCATAATCGTTGCCCTAGTAGTAATGATCTCTATCTGCATAAAGGGAGCAACGTAGTCAAATTCTGCGATGATGAGGAAGTTAATCTAGGGCTGAGTGGAGGGTAATTCAAATGTGAAAAGCGAAGCCGGAAATTGGTCCTTAGTCTGAATCATCCGTCTGCATCAAGCACGTCAATGATGCAGTGTAGCGCTGGTGAGCATGATGCACGTCCTCGTTCACGAAATGGCTCTCGAGCTAGTCCACAATTTTTAGTGTGCCTTCGTCAGGTACAGGCGGCTCTCCTTGGAGCATCTTCCTTATCCAGTCGAAGCTGGAACGCTTTCAGCACACTCAAATCCTTGGTGGAATCGTAGACAGCAAAGTGCACCTGATCGAACCAATCGTGAAACTCCGGCTGTGCTAACCACACGGCAAAGGCGTCTGCCACCAGTGCCGGGTCATTTTTGAAGACGCCGCAACCCCATGCACCCAACACAAGATGTCGGTGACCAAAATGCTTCGCCAATGCGAGTACCATACCACAACGACGTCGAAGGCATGTAGAAATCTCATCCTCAGTCTTGTTTTTACGTGCCTCACCAGCATTCGGCGCGGGTGCGGTAATAATCGCGGTCCGAAAGGGAATCTGAAGGAGCGGGTCAAGACTACTGACTCTGAACCACGGTACGCCAGGAGAATAGATCATGCTGTCGGTATACCGTAAGTCCCCATCCTTGGCACAGCGCTCATTCACCGTATAAAACGCCCGCTTTGGTTTGGCAGTTAGGCAATGGTACAACGCAGAGCAACGGGATACGTCCTCCTCCTGTGCGCGGGCACCTTTCAGGAATCCCCCGCCAGGGTTACGGGCGGAGGCGAAGTTAAGCACTGCCACTTCCTCCATTGTCGTCTGTGTAAGCCGGCAGGCAGCCTCCTGAGTACTTTCGTGGGCGACACTGATCCTCGGTCCACCACCACGGCGTGACGACGACGGTGCAGACTCCGCAGACGCTTTGATTCCCTCCTTTCCTGAGATCCGATCTAGCATCGCGATCATCTCATCCGACGAAAAGGTTTGCGATCCCGTCACGGCTGCTGCGACGGTTGAACTCACATCGACCCATTCTCCCGAGGCTTCATGTCTGTAGCCACCGGCATCCACAAGCTCCAAAATCTGCTTCGCGCAGTCACGAAGTTTGTGTGTTTCAGGACCCATCTTCCTACTAGCACTTTAGTACCAAAGAAAGACCCACAAATGAAATAACTTTCGCTAGAAAACGACGACGAGATGGTAGAACACACAACCGTGTCGACAGCAATGTTTTTTTATGATGATCGCGTGATCAACTTTTTGTGTGCTTGCAGCTCGCTGCGTTGTTAGCCCACGGTACCGGTAGTATGCCGAAACGTGCGACGCCTGTTCCCGGCCGGGTTCCACTCGCAAATGTACCGTGTGTACAGTACGTAGATTGACAGGGACAGATGTCTCCACGTCTCAAACGCGGTTCTTTTTGCCCCGTAGGGTATGCGGTACTTATCGTATCTACGTCTTGTCCCTGTCATGGATTGACTAGGCAAAACCCGTCTTGCTGTCACTACGGAAGTGATTTCGGCCGAAGCCACACATCGAAAAAGTCTGGGTCGAAAACTCCATCGGGGGCAAACCCATCCGACTCCTTTGCCCGTCATCAACAACCACCAGCAATTCTATCGTCGTGAACTCTCGTTGATTAGAGGGAGCAAGCTTCATCCACAACTATTCTGAAAACGCTGAGGTTCAGTTGTGATCATCTCAAGGGCTGCGTTTCCCTGCTTTCTTTTTGAGGTTTTTAGGAATATTCACTCACCGACTCTAAACACTGACGGACAGGCCGTCTCCAATGAGGACTAGGAGGCTCCACGTGTAATCAACAACTTTCGACCATCGAAGGGCATTAGGTTCATCCCAGGGCTGGACGCTTTTCGCACGACGTTGAAAGCAGGTTGGCAAGGGCAGATCGGCAAGGCCATCAAAAGGCTTGAGAGAACGCGGGAGCAAACGTCATGGCTGAGGAGAAAGGTGTTGCCAAGAACTCGGAAAGGACTGTAAAGAAAAATGAACAACATCCATCGGTTAATTTAGTTGAAGTTTTCCAAACGGCATTCAAACGTCGGGCGGCCTCGATGGCATCCGTGCCAGATTCCCAGGTTTGGTACAATGGATTGTCAGCGGATGAACGTGAGATTGTAGACCATGGTTTGACTGCGATGGCGTATCGAGGGTGCATGCTTGCGGCGAAACGATCTTTTGACAAAATCGTTACCGACACCTTCGCTCATCGGAAGATGGATCCAAAACTTGACACTGCCAACGCTGGTAGGAAGAACAATAAACAACCCCCCAACAGAGGTGGAACAGCCTCGAATGCGGATCGAAACAACCGGAATAGTAGACAGGGTAGGCGAATGCCACACCAGTTATCGAATGTCGACGACAGAGGGAATCGGCGTGACCTGGATAGGTACGGGCCCTATGGAGGTTCGAGGAGTTTTTCTCCACCCCCGATGGGGGCGTACAATGGTTATGGCCAGTATGGACCAAGCTCTCGATATGATGACTATAGTTATGAAGGAAGGCACGATGGGCGCCGGGGTGGAGGACCCAATCAGCAGGGACGAGACTGGCGGGGAGAAAATGACTATTACCACGACAGGAGACATCACAGCACCAACAGAAGCCGATCAGTATCGCCTCGATCAGGAGATGACGATGATTATTATCGAGGTAGAAGAAGGTCGAGAAGGTACCCATCAAGTTCTTCAAGTCGTGAGAGCAGCCGTAGTAGACATCGCAGCCGAAGGCGGAGATCATCTTCGAGGAGTCCTTCTCGTGGGAGACGTAGGAGTAGTCGTCATGATGAAAGGCGTCGTCACAGCTCGTCAAGATCCAGTTCCCGAGATGAAGATAGGGCTCGACGTAGCAGCCACTCCCATCATCGTCGCCACCCCGAGGAAGGAGACGCGAAAGATCAAACACCCGAACAAGAAACAAAGGCGAAAGATGAATCAGCGGACCCTTCGGCAGTGAATGGGTTTTCGCCCAGATCTCATCGTCGAAGCAGCAGGCGTAGGGTTGATCGTGATGACAGAGACTATAGATCTTCTTCTAGACGACACCATCGTTCAAGGAGTCGAAGCCGTGATCGAAAGCGAAGTAAGAAAGACGATGAAAAGGCTGGTGGAAGTGAGGACGAGGATTCCAAAAGAGGACGATCACGTAGCAAAGATATTGAATCACCTAGGAAAAGCAAGAGACATCATCGCCGTAAATCGGACAGGAAGAGGCGCGGTGATGCATCGCCAAGTCCCAGTGATTCCGATAGTCCCTCGTCTGATCGAAGAAAGAAATCATCTCGTGAATCCTCCTCAGGTCGCAAAAGACGAAAGAGTAGTAGATCAGATGAAGGAAAGAAACAGCATGGTCATAGTGAACGATCAGTCGACGGCGGAGGTGAAGGAGAAACTCCATCTCTCGAGACTGGTGAGGTGGCATAGCAACAACCTCTAGAAAAAGACCACCCGATTTATTCCTCATGGACAGTTTTCCAATTTGTTAGCAGCTAGAAATACTATAGATTGCATGCAGCACGACTCTCCTTTTAGAATCTCTTTTTGAATTCTTGTCGTTATCAAACGGACCTAGGTTCCGTGATGTTGATTGGCATAGACGAATTGGCTGTAAGTGATTGCTAATTGCCAGGCGACATTTTAGAGTCGGGTGAGTCATACTGCTTTCATCGCATCTATGTCACAACACGATCACGCGTCTCGAGTAAAGAAATCCATCCTCACGGCTCGGACAGGATGAACTGTCTTGGACAACTCACTCACATAAATGCGAATAGAATATCTTCTCAACATCTGAAGGTGATTGAATATATATTTGGCATCAGCAAGGTTGATAGCATCCTTCTAGCCTTTTGATATTGACGACGTCAATTTTAACATCACGGTGGCAATGTTTGCTTTATCGAGTCTAACTCTAACCAAGCGCTGTCAACGGCACATTCTGTGCTCGTTTTCTACCAGTAGCATACCCGAAAGACTCCCTCCCGAAGCCATAAAGGCGACTATAAATAAATTATCGCAAGGAACACCTTTCCCATGGGAAGAGGTACGTTTTTGTTTTTTGCTGTGGTAACTTTTGGAATCTCAGATTTAACTCTCTCGTTCCCTGTTCTTTGGTTTATCGCAATACCCAGGTCGAAGGGAGGAGTGCCATCACGAAATCATTTGAGTTTGCAGATTTCAATCAAGCCTGGTCCTTCATGTCACGCACTGCTCTTTTAGCAGAAAAACTTGATCATCATCCAGGTAAGTGTTTCTTCTTGTTGAACTGGGTTGAAGTATCTTGAAAACCATATTCTTAACAACCTCATGAAATACCCCTTCTCTGGATTTGGCATCATAGAATGGTTCAATGTCTACAATCGGGTACAGGTGACACTGACAACCCATGAATGTGATGGTGTCTCTATCAAGGTAGGTGCGACGATGGGGGGCTGACATCTCGAATCTGTTTACCCAGTCTGACCAATGCTTTATAATAAATGTCGGACATATAAAGGATCTAAAGATGGCAAGAGCAATGGAAGAATATTCCAGAGCGCTTTTACCTGCCAGAGAAGACAGTGATTAATCGAAGGCTAGTGAAATAGGTTTATTGAACACTAGCGAAATGAGGGTTCTATCGCAGATTCTTTCCTTCCTCATCCTGATGGGTGTTCAGCTGGATAGAACCCTCGCGCGGGTGTGAAGGTGCACAGGGTCCCTTCGGATGCGTTTTTTACTGGGGGGGTCATCTAGCTTTCACCAAATATATATATTCCCATTCGGTATCGAATGTATCTATGGGTCTCCAATGAATCGATTTCGTTTATCAAATATCTGTTGAAAGTCTTCATTCCGTAGGACCCTCTGAAGTCCAAAGATACTCGCAGCAACATCTCGGTCAGCCAGGGCATCTTTAGTATTGGCCTTCTGGTTCTCATTTTGGAAGACATCTAGTAGTGGTCTAGCCTCCCATTCTTCCGTTTCGGAGAGTTCCGCCATGAGTGCTCCATCGGTTGTGAACAATCCGTTCTCGTCTGTTGATTTGATAACCTTATCTTTCTTGTCACCATCCTTCTTCGCAGCTTGTGAGGCGAAGAATGGTACACTGGCTCCATTTTTCGGTTTTTCAGTGTCAGATTCCACCTCCTCTAACAACTTTGCCTTGGCTTCCATCTTTGCCTTCGTCTTAGCCAGAACCTCCTTGGCGCGTTGGAGTTGTCGAGCAACTTCATCATCCAAAGTTTCAGCGGCAAGGAATCTCGACGTCGATGTTACATCAGAGCTTGGCGGAACAAACCCTAGCGTTAGCTGCGAACATAACAATATCTGAAAAATGTAGAAGAATGTAACGATGCGGATACGACATCCCTTTGAAGGATTGTAGGTATGACAAGGGTCGAACATGCTTATTGATCCCATACTTCGACCGACGTGTGGCTGATTCTTTCCAAGAAAGATGATACGATTGGCCTGAGCAAGGAAATACGCCGGCCACCGGGGAAAGTAGTCCCTTGCAAGTGGGACCTCGATGTGCTAAAGATGAATGAAGCAGGATCCACTGCCTTTGGTGTACGGTGGGAAGCGTACGGCTGGAGAGCCGGTGGATTCGACCAAGAAACGAACAAGAGCTCATGCCACTGTCGGCGGAAGCGTGTTGGGACGACTGACGTACCTCACAGAGGCACGATGCACTGCGCGCGAATTTTGGTTGGAAAGCTTTTCATACCTTTTGACATTTGGGGGAGGGGACGATCCTCACCGAGGGACGAAAAGTGATCGGCATACAGAACCGAATTGCCGTCGAAAAGCGACGGTACCCACACCTGGTCTACGTTTTCCCGGAGTGTCACGAAACGCTCTAATGCTCCATGCAATCTAACAAGATCAATAGATGTCCCAGCAAACCCTAAACTAAAAATTAATGCTGATTGGAAGCAACCAGGAGAGGTAACGCGAGAATGCCAGAACTAGGATGCGAATTTAGGCGCCGCCAGGGGGGAGAAGGAGGTCAACATTTCCAAGCTTTTCATGGACCATCAATCCCAAAAGTCCCATCATTGCCGCACGTCCCTGGTTCAATTCAATGGCACGCTTCTTAAGCTTGGTGTCCTCCTGTAAAACAACGAAAAATGACGTGAGAAATGCTCTTGAGTGACCATACAATTGCAAAAAGGTCGGGGGTCCGTTGAACTTACATCGAAGGTATCCCAGCCGAAGTCCAAGGCACCGTTACTGTTATTGAATTCAGGAAACGAGATAGTACAGGAAATGAGTGAGTATAGACGACGAAACATTAGAAGCCAAAACCATCGCTTGCGGATGCATGAGCTATACACTTTTACGTACCGGAAGTCACCAACGAATTCACCAAGGCCAGTGTCGTCACGGTTGACACCTTCCATCAACAAGACGGTGAAGAAGACTTGTGACCAAACAGGGACAGGTACCTTGGAAAGAGCGTCGAATCCAGATGGGATGTCCTCAGCTCCTGGGAATCGGATACCTGAAAGTTACCAACGACGAATCAGAGTTAGTCATGCGTCACTTCAACCGACATCGGAATCCCAACGAAACATTGTATGGAACAGCCGAAACAAAAGCCCAAAATGTTTTGAAACTTACCGGCGTACGTTACAAGGTATCCGACAACTCCAAGCATGGCAATACGTCCGTGCTTGATTTCGACCAATCGAAGACGATCGAACTTGGCTTGGTCACCATCGGCGACAAGACCGAGAGGATCGAAGAATCCAAGAGGAGGTTGAGCTCCAAGTTCATCTTCGAAGGCCTTCAAGGAAGATGATGTGACAGTTTGCTTAGAAGCAGGTGCGAAGGCAGCAGCCGAGGCGATGAGGGATGCGATGACAGCGGTCTTCATTGTTTTTATTTTTTGACTAGATTCTTCTTTTCGTCGGAATTGTGTGTTCCCTGCTGTAGTTACCGCCAATATTCTCGTCTGTCGCGCGAACGGTATCTTGGTACGGTATCCTTGTTCAACTTCATACGAACGACTACTCCGAATTTTGTACGTCGTTTTTCTACGACGTCACGACGAAAATACCATTTGTTCTTGAACCTATATATATAGAAGATAGATATAGACGCATATACGCATACCAATCAGTGCCACAAATTTCGGATTCTTTGGAATCCATCGAAAGGTGATGGGTTTTGTTCTGACGATGACACATCCGACGCTGTATGCATCTCCATTTTTATTTCGTGACAACCATCACATGCGTCTCATTCATAGTCATCTTGTTCATGCAGCCTTAATCGTAGTAGGTGGTCGTTTGGATACCAAAAGTAAGCCTGCCATCGTTACGTGGTTAATCGATGGAACGAATCTTCAATGCTGTAGTGGTGGAGGGAAGAAAGATCGGCAGCATGTCATGGAGGAAATCGAGAAAATAGCTTCTCCGTCGAATAGTATTCTATCGTTAGAAGCGGAAAAGAGTAATGGTGAAATTATCAATACCCCAAATCAGATCAATAATGTCGTTCTGGTATTTGATGGAGATGATGACGAATCGTTTGAGAAACGGATACTAAATCCTTGGTTTCAGATCGTCATTACGGACGGTGCGAATAAACAGAAGAATCGAGCAGACGATTACATTTTAAATTATGCGATTCCTGAATTGTATGAACGATTTGGAAACGAAATGAATCCCAATCCCAATCAATTAACTGCAAGGTATGTCATACATTTAGTATCAGCGGATAGGGAATTAAGGAAGCGTTCTGTCGCCACAAGACAGATGAATGGTGGATCGACAGTCGATCCTTCTATCTTTTGGAAAAAATATTTACCCCTTCTACAAAGAAAAGCAGAAGACTTTCCTTGGACGCGAGGGGGGG
>Ga0194115_10003839_pt1 | contig 16592 bp, 13 predicted proteins | sample TA2MahsurfametaG_3_FD_148656 | JGI IMG/M metagenome (GOLD analysis project Ga0194115, IMG submission 148656) | Freshwater microbial communities from Lake Tanganyika, Tanzania - TA2015002 Mahale S4 surface | ecosystem: Environmental > Aquatic > Freshwater > Lake | place: Tanzania: Lake...
CGCCGGATTTGTTGGCTCTAACCTCACCTGCCGCTTGATATCCGAGGGCTACCAAGTAGTTGTCATAGATGACCTATCTACTGGGTTACTCTCAAATGTTAATCAAGAAAATTCTGACTTTCATCAGATTTCTATTACCAACCTAGAATTGCTCAACCGCGCACTCAAAGATTGCGAAACGATCTTTCACTTAGCTGCTAGAGGATCGGTGCCACGCTCTATTAAAAACCCATTTGCAACCCATGATGTCAATGCAACCGGTACGCTCAATGTCTTGGAGGTAGCCCGCAAAAGTGGCGCACACGTAATCTTCTCGTCATCATCATCTGTATACGGCCGTAATATGGCCTTACCTAAGGATGAATCAATGTGGCTCGGACCTATGACTCCTTATGCTGCAAGCAAATTAGCGGCCGAGGGTTATGTCCAGGCATATTCTTCAGCTTATGGTTTACCAACTACTCTCATGCGCTTCTTTAACGTCTTCGGCCCACGTCAGCGCCCAGATCATGAGTACGCTGCAGTCTTACCGAAATGGATCTGGCTAGCTATGCAGGGCTCTCCTATAGATGTTTATGGAGATGGCAGCGCTTCAAGGGACTTCACATACATTGATACAGTTTTAGACATTGCAATGATGGCGATGAAAGAACGAGTGATCACAGAAGGTGCGATGAATCTGGCTTATGGAAATCGTATATTCTTAAGTGAGACTATTGAGATACTGAAAGAATACTTTCCAGATTTGCAGGTTAACTTCAGACCAGAGCGCTTGGGCGATGTTAAAGAGTCACAAAACTCCCCAGAGCTACTCAGGAGACTATTTCCAACGGTAGTACCAAAACCATTCAAATCAGCGTTGGCCGAGACTGTGGCCTGGCTCAAAGAGTTCGGCGCAAGCGTTGCTAACGGCCCAGCAACCGTAGATTAAGTACTGCCTATATATGTGTGGAATCACAGGTGGCATTGGTCCAAGCGCCCCGAGCAAACAACTTCTTGAAGCACAGCTAATTTCCCTCAAGCACCGAGGGCCAGATGACAGCGGTACTTATTTAGGCACTGGAATCAGCTTGGGAATGGGGCGTCTTGCCATTGTGGAAATCGCTGCTGGCAAGCAGCCAGCATCCGATGCTAGTGAGCAGATACATATGGTCTTCAATGGAGAGATCTACAACTATCGCGACCTTCGCTATGAGTTAGAGCAAAGTGGTATTCACTGCCGAACGTCAAGTGAGTCGGAAGTGATAATCAACCTTTACTTAAAATTTGGTCTTAATTTCATCGGCAAGCTCAATGGCATGTTCGCCATCGCCATCCACGATGCCCGTGATAACTCCCTTCATCTGATTCGAGATCGCATGGGCAAAAAACCTTTATGGTTCTCCCAGTTAAATGATGGCACCTTGTACTTTGCATCCGAAGTGCGTGCCTTGATGTTAGCTCGTCCTGATAGAACGCTACGCACCGAAATGGTTGCCGAAGTCATGCAGTATGGCTATATCAATGCCCCAAACTCGGCATTCAATGAAATAAGACAACTACCACCAGCATCCCTTTTAACCTGGCGAGAGAGTAAGACCTTCACACATAAATACTGGGAGCCAGATTTTGACACTAAAGTTCAGATCCCATACGAAGAAGCGCTAGAGACAACTAAAAGCTTAATTGAGGCGGCAGTATCGCGTCGCCTGGTCTCTGAGCGCCCTATTGGCTCTTTTTTAAGTGGTGGTTACGACTCCACAATTGTCACGGCCTATATGTCAAAGTTACTGAGCGAAAAAGTTCAAACATACTCAATAGGCTTTCATAGCGCTCAGTTCAACGAGGCTCATCACGCGAAACAGGTAGCTAGCTTTTTAGGGACTAACCACCACGAGGAAATCCTTAGCCCTGACCCAGCACTAGTTGTTGAAAAGATTGCACACGTACTTGACCAACCTTTCGCTGATTCTTCAATTGTACCAACGTACTTACTGGCCAAATTCGCACGCGAAAACTTAATTGTGGCTCTCGGCGGAGACGGTGGAGATGAAGTCTTTGGTGGCTATGATCGCTACTTAGCAACACCAGTTCTGCAAAAACTTAATCCATTTCTTGAGTTTGCACGCTCCGGGTTAAACCTCGTAGGAAAGCAAGCCATTGGTAACAGCCGTAGAATTAATCGAGTTGGAAGCCAACTTTCCCCAAAGCCATCATTAGCCGATAGATATAGTTCAATTTTATCTTTGACTCAGCCCCATGAATTACTAAAACTACTAAACCCAAATTTCAAAACCAAGACAGCTGAAATTACCTATACAACTCAATTCAAGAGAGAGAAAATCACATCATTTAATCGAATGATTAGATCTGATTTTGATGCATATTTACCAGGAGATCTGCTAGTCAAAGTAGACATCGCAACTATGGCCAATAGCCTTGAACTAAGATCACCGATGTTAGATGTTAACGTTGTTGAATGGGGAATTTCACTTCCTCGTAAATATAAGATTAAGGGCGTTGAAACCAAACATATCCTCAAAGACGTAGCTCGTTCATTGGTCCCAGCAAAGTTGATAGATCGTCCCAAAATGGGTTTTGGAATTCCCCGCGCCGATTGGCTGCGCACCGCAATGAAGGAATTGGTTCTCGACACGCTGACTGACCCAACTGCAAGGCAGCGTGGCTGGTTAAATCCCTTAGAGGTAAAGAAGGTTATTGAAACTCACATGGCCGGTGAAGATAAAGACAATATAATCTGGCCGATGTTAATGTTGGAGCTCTGGGCTAGGACTTGGCTCGACTAGCAGGGATTGATAGCTCCAACAGTTTCTGCTAAGCCAAAGTGTAGTCCGCTACACGAACTAAAGGATTTGAATTGGTGGAGTCAAGAGCGGAGCATTCAAATGAAGCGAAATCATCAGAATTTTCAAGATTCGACAGATTTCAACTATGAACTAATGATAAATCATCTAGCTTGGCAGCTGCTTCTGATGCCGCACCAAACCCTTCTATTACAAGGATTTGGAGCGTCTACTAAGTGAACATTTAAGTCAACTTTACTTTTTACTTATAGGATACACCCAAGTTGTTAATTAATTTGTAAGGGAGAGAATTTTGGAACGGGTACTGATAACAGGGGGAAGTGGCTTCTTAGGTCAACATCTGGCTTCAAGCTTGCGTGATTCGTGTGATGTCATAATTTCCTCACGAAACCAGAAGCAGATGCTCTCCGCCGCAAACAATTTGGGCGTAGATGCCGTACCTCTTGATGTTAGCAATTATGCAGCAACGATTGAGATATTTCAGAGATTGAAACCAAAAATCGTAATCCATGCAGCAGCGACCAAGTTCGTCGATCTTGCTGAAAAGTACCCAAATGAGGCTATTGACATCAATATTCTCGGAAGTCAGAATGTAGCTCGCGCCGCAATGCAAACTGGAGTTGAGCATGTTATAGGAATTTCTACAGACAAAGCGGCTGCACCGATCTACAATCTTTACGGCATGACGAAGGCTACCATGGAGCGCTTGTATGTATCTTTGAATGGTGTCACACAAACAAATTTTTCAATTGTTAGGTATGGCAATGTTGCCTGGTCAACAGGTTCTGTATTTCCAATTTGGAAAAAAATGCTGGAAGAAACGAATCACATTGTTTCGACAGGCCCAGATATGAGTCGATTTTTTTTCTCCGTCACAGATGCCGTAACTTTAGTGCGCGCGGCTTTTGATAATATGGAAACAGTCTCAGGGAAAATACTCTCATTGCCAATGAAAGGTACTGAATTACGAAGAATTCTTGATATCTGGGTTAATTTAGAGAACGCGACATGGAGTTTAGGAAGAAGACGCCCTGGTGATCGTAATTTAGAATTTTTGCTGTCAGAAGGAGAGGCCGAAGTTACTCGGAAAATAGAATTGGGTGACAAACCGTACTTTTTGATGGATCCAAAACAAAAAACCCCCATTGAAAACGCACTAATGAGTGAATTTTCTTCACGATCTGCAGAACAATTCTCTGATGAAGACTTGAAAGAACTAATTTTAACGCCACCAGCAGATAGATTCCTATAGAAATTGTTTCCACTAGGGATTGTTTTAGCTGCAGGTGCAGGATTGAGAATGCGCCATCTGACAGAAGCCACACCTAAGCCGCTTTTAACTGTTCAAGGTCGATCTTTACTCGAACACCAAATTAGTTTCCTATCTCAATTTGTCACAACCATAGGTGTGACCGTTGGATATATGTCAGAACAAGTAGAGAAAACTGCAAAAAAGAATGGCGCAAGCTTGATCTTAAATTCCAACGGACAAGGAAATGCTTTTTGGATGAATAGCCCTATAATTAGGACTATAGATTACCCAATAGTTATAATTACTTGTGACAACCTAATGGAATTTGATTATGGGACATTGGAATCGGAATCAAATATGAATCCAAACCTGAGTTATCTCCTAACTCGAAAAGCGCCTTTGGGAGTGTTGGGAGACAGGGTCCTCGAACGGAATGGCAAAATTATTCAAGTATCTTCTGACACCAAAACAGATTTAATGGCAACAGGGTTCCAAGTTATCAATCCAAGCCATTTAAAGCCAGTGTGTACATATGATGATTTTCATTACGTATGGTCAGATTTGATAGAAAACGGTACTTTGTGTAATTCCACAGTTACTCCGAAAAAATGGTCAGCAATTGACACTCCTGCTGATTTAGAAGAAGCGAATAGAGGCTAGGCATGGTCTCAATACCTTTTGTACACAAACTTGCATACCACTATTCAAGTAAGGGCCTACTAGGTTCAAGCTATTTCTACTGCTCCACCAGGATTTACTTCATGAATCTAAGTGTGTGTGTACATTGAAGCTATTTCCGATTCACTCAAAGATGGGTATAGTACAAAAGCTGCACACTTTGCACAGCGAAAAAAGCGTTGATGTTGGCTAAAAGAAACTGACCTACGCCTTCCTGTAGCTTTTAAGTCTTGCCCCCCACAAAAAAGGCACGATAGATTCATGAAAAATACCTTCCCAATCTCAAAGCAATAATTTGACTGAAGTGAAGTGGCAACTTCAGCATACTGGATAGAAAATATTTCCAATTTCTATTACAGAGAAATGTCTTTAAGAATGTTAATTCTAACTTTAAAAAGCTGAACAAAAGTCCTCCAACCTTGATGCTATTTTCTAAGGATTCCGACATTATAAGGAAGGACTTTCGAATGTCTTGGACATTCATCGAAGCACTTTTGCTCATATTGTTATCATGTATTCTGTAGTTTACAAGTATTTCTGGCACATAATCGAATTTTGTAAAACTAGCGCATCGACGATAAAAGTCCCAACCTGAAGAAACATTGAGCCTAGTGTCAAATTTACCAACTTTGCCTAGTAGTTCTCGAGTGATAATTACCGTGCTTTCACCGCCAAGCACTATGCCAACACCAGGTTGGCGCCAAAAGAGATCACGACAATCTCCTCTATGTTGGGGAATCTGAATAGTAGTTTTTGCACTTGTTCTATTTTCGAATTGCTGAAGACCGCAATAAACTAATTGAGAGTCCGTCGACAGGAGTTTAACCTGCTTTTCTAACTTTGTGGGCTCCCAAAAATCATCCGCATCCAAAAAAGCAATCAAATCGCCATTTGAGTGCAATATGCCTGAATTCCTAGCGCCTGACTGTCCTAGATTTGATTGATCGACAAGCACTATCCTGTCGATATATTTTGACAATACCGGCAAGGAATTATCAGTCGATCCATTATTAACGACGATGATTTCATAATTCCCATAAGTTTGAGCGAGCACGCTTTCAATAGCAAATCCCACGAATATGGCATAGTTGTAGTTAGGAATGATGACAGAGACTTTTTTAGACTGATCAATTATCAATGTGTTAGCACCTTTAAGTAGCAAGAACCTTGTTTACTAAGATCAAAATTTGATAACCAACTTGCGGGGATTTTTTCAAATGAGACTTTACCGAGATAGATGTCTTCAAGCGAGTTTGCTATGGCCCTACTGTCCCTGTGTTCTACTATGGAGCAGAATTTCTCCGCATTTTCTAATTCATTTAGAATCCCTGACTTTGTAAACACACATGGGATACCGGAAGCCAAAGCTTCAATATAAACTATGCCGAAGGCCTCATCTGATATTTCAGTGGGCACATGAACAAATACATCCATGTGACTTAAGAACAGCGGGATATTCAAATTTTGAGATTGAAAATTAAATTTTTCCAATCGTAACTCTTTTAAAATATCAAATACCCTCTTTGCAGAATCAGCAGGAGCGCCAATCACGTGCAAAGAACTATTTGGGTATTTAAGGTTAAACTCTCGAAAGGCTTTTGCAGTGTCCTCAACACCTTTCCATTCGGTGAGTCTTGAGATCACACCTATCCGAAAAATACCATCTGTGGAATTTTTTTCTTTCTGTCTCCAAATATTTAGGAATAACTCCAAATCGACTCCGTTATAAATTATCTCCACTTTCTCGTCTCTGACATTCTCATAAGAGACCAATATATCTTTAACAACTTGGGATACCGCAACTATCCTTGTTGAAAAAAAATTCATCAATTTATCTAACATCAATCCAAGAACTAGTCCAAATTTATGGTGAAAGTTTGAATGATGCCTAATATAGATCCGCCTAGGGACTCTGAGACAGAAAGCGACGGGTAGTGTGAAATACGTTGCATATTGACCACTCACAAGCACTGAACTTGGCCTAGATTTAATCAGAAACCAAAACATTCGGATTAGGTGCTTGTACAATCCAGACTTGGATACTTCAGGAAGCATTCTGTAACTAACACCGATTAGGTCAATCGATTTTACGAGAGGATTATCTGCACTAGCCACGACGTAAATTTCGTAATTGTGCCCGCTCTTCGCAAGTTGCTTGATAATTTCAACTAATTGAGGGCTTATCGTTGCATTCGAGATAACCATAAGAACTTCAACTTTATGCTTTGGCATCATCGTCACAAGATAATGATATGGCATGCGTTTTAGACATTGGAGCTAAAATTAAAACTTTCATCAAGGTATGAAAAGTGGCACGAGAGACGCGCGCAAGCGCTCAATTGATGCGATTGCCTGCATCATAGCGTATGTCAAATGCAAAATTGTGTAAAATTATGGAAGTGGGGCCTGCATACATTAAAAAGCCTTGCTAATAAAAATCTTTTTGCGACTAATTTGGGCCACGCGGTACTTTCCAGGTAGGGCGCGCTTATTCCAGTATTTAACGAGAAATCATGTCGAATATTAGGCCAATAATTCTTATGGTGACAAATTCTCTTTTACTTGCGGCTTCTGGTACCACATCAAAAATAGTTTTAGTTTTTTGATAAATTTGGGTTATGTCTCTCTTTGGTGAGTTGAGCGGGGAAGAATTGAAAGGTGCCTAGACCATAATTGGCCCGCCACCAAAAGATTCTTGGCAAGTCTGGCGGTGCCAACTACCTTTTTTTGCATCAGGACGATCGTGAAAAAACCGCCGTTAAGCAATCAATAAAAAAATATAAAATTCAGTTGTTCTGAAGAATTCTAGGAGTTTGGCTTACATTTTCTTGTACAAATTTAGGTAGCTTTCGATTCCTTTTTTTAGACTAAAATGCGTCTCAGCGAGTTCTCGACACCTAAATGGTGTTTCAGGGTCATTTAAAATCCTAAGCAAATCAAGGGCCGCATCCTTGAGCTTTGATTTGTCGGTTGGAATGGTTATGCCTGCCGCATAATTCTCAAACAGATCGTCAAAGTCTCCAAGCCCCTGATTCACGACAACGGGCCTCCCGCATGCCAGGAATTCGGCAATTTTTGTGGGAACCGCACCTTTTAGAGAAGGGCCAGCAGACTCACTGCATATGGCTAATCCATATGCAAAGTTAGGAATAATTGTTGCCATCTCTCTTTGAGAAGAGGAGAATATTTTCGATTCACCGGCTGAGAGTTTTGACTGTAATGATTCAATTGGACGAGCCCAACTAACTTCGGAACTATGAAGTTTTTGGAATTCTTTTATAAATTCGCGAGACTTATCCAAATCGTAGTAACGATTAAAGGTGCCTGAATATAGGCCATTATAAGGTTTTCGAATTTGGCCAGAAAATGCGAACTTCAGCAAATCTACGGAAGTCGGTACAACAGTTCTTAGCTTGGGTATATATCTGTTTCTAAACTCAAGCACTGGTACGACGCTTCTCGTTAAAGTAGACATCGATTGAGCGTGATGTGCCGAATAGTTCTCTAAGATTCGAGCAGATTTATAAAGTTCACGCTTAAGTGAATTGTAGGTGGTGAATGCTTTTTGATCGGACCAAAGTCCACGCACATCCCACAGCACGGGACCTTTATCAGCCATCAGTGCAGCTACAGCAGGAATGTCACTCCTAGCGTGAACTACCTCAGCTTCAGGAGTATTACGTACTATTTCTAATAGTCGTCCCAATCCTGCCGTAGCACCCAACTTACCAAAGTTTCTAAAATTCCAAGAGACACCTCGGCTCTCAAAAAAGTCTTGCAATTCTTTGCTTGGAGTATTTTTTTCAAATGTTAATAAATTAATAGTTAACCCTAGTCTTGATAGTTCTGATATCAGTGGCAAAATCTGGCTAGATCCAACTCCTTCTTGAATTGAATCTGTCGTCAGATAAGCTAAATCTATTTTACTCACTAACTGAATACTACCAACCAGCTTTGATGATTTGGCAGATATTTTCTACATCCTCTAAGGTAACTTTCATGTGAAGTGGTAAAACTAGATATAACGGTTCCAATTTATCCATGTTGACTAAGTACTCTCTACGATTACCAAAAATAGAATACATATCATTTCGGTAGTGGACTTGCCCAGACTCAATTCCATGAGTCATCAGTTTTTTCTTAAGGACTTCACGATTTTCGACAAGTATTGTATGAAGCCAAGCTGAATGCAATCTGTCGCTTTGCGCATTAATTCCTATGTTTTCAACTCCCGGGACATTTCTCAATCCATTTTCATATGCTTTGAGTAGACCCCTGCGGTAAGAAAGCACTTCGTCAAGATGAGAAAGACCAGCCATTCCCATTGCAGCACCGATGTCTGTCATTTGATACTTGAATCCAATTTCAGTTATATCATTTTCCCAAATTCCAGAAAATTTCGCTTTTCTATCAATTCCAAACCAACGCAACCTTCTGCCCTTTTCTGCTAACTCAGAATTCTTCACATGGAGCAATCCGCCATCACCGGTCGTAATATGTTTGATAGCTTGAAAAGAATAGGTTGTAAAATCAGCTACAGCACCAATTGGTACTCCTTGGTATTTAGCGCCAAGGGCATGTGCAGCATCATCAATAACCTTTAGTCCAAATTGGGATGCAATTTTGTTGATTTCTTCATAATCACACGGAAGTCCACCATAGTCGACAGTTACTATTGCCTTAGTTTTATCCGTAATGAGGCTTCTAACGGAATTGGGATCCATATTCATTGTCTCAGGATTAATATCTGCAAAAATTGGTGTCGCCCCAATGTAGAGGAGTGGTAAATTTGTGGCCGTACAAGTAAAAACAGGACAGATTACTTCATCGCCAGGACCAACGCCTGCGAGTAAAAATGCTAAGTGAAGTGCATCTGTGCCTGAACCTACCGCCAAGGACTTTCCGGAACCAATCATTGTTTCAAATTCCAGTTCGAACTTATCCACCAAAGGTCCCTGACCAATCCATCTCGTCGAAAGTACATCTGCAACTCTTTGAGACGCTTCAGGCGGGACGAAAGGGTGAAACAGGACAACAGAAGCTGGGACTGAATCGTCACTGCCGTTAGTTGTGTCCTTAAGACTCATTCTGATCCTCCAGACGAAAGTAGTAACCGTGCTCTGATTTGTTTTAATCGAGGGATATCGAATTCTGGTTTTTCTTTACCACCGTGCCCTAAGTGTACACAAAAAGGTTGGGACTTCCAGTAGTACTCATAGGCATATACAAAATTTCCCATTGTAGGTTCAAGTTCGCACGTTTGTAGAAATGACTCCCCCATATAGATACTTGTTGCAGGGTGAGAAGAATTCGAAGCTTGATTACCTTTTAAAATTCTGTGTAACAGTCTCCATACCATTTTCTGTTTTCCAAAATCTCTACTTTCATAAATCCCGTGCATTAATGCATGCCATGTTGGGTTTAATGAAGATAAAACAACGTCTGGATTGACTGCAGTGTATGAATCTTCCATAAAGCTGCTTTTGACTCTAGAAGCCTTGATTCTGTGGGGAATAACTTCGGTCTTCAGTTTCAAGAAATTATCTCGATTCTTCCAACCCGTATCCCTAAATAGAGAAACATTTCGATATGGGTAGTTTATAGCAAAATAGAAGAGCATCTGGCAAAAGATAAAATTACTATTTTGTAGTGCCAGTAAAATATCTTTTACTGGTACTCTCAAATAACTAATTAGTAGGGTTGCAGCACGTAAGACTTTCGCTACAGAAGTAGATTTTGAATCTGATATACCACTACCAGCCGCAAGTGATGTGTGAACAGGCATGAAGTTTAATCTATTCGGATGACATTTTTTTGCATCTATAAATTGAAAATAGGCGGTTGGAAAATCCCAGTAGTAAACTTTAGGCAATGTAGTAGGGTAACTAACACCAATCATTTGGATCTGATTTATTTCCATGTGCTCAATTAACTCATGAAATGCGTTTCGCATTAATAAGTAGCAATCTGGATCTATAATTAAGTAGTATTCAGTTTTAAGTTGGTGTGATTTTAGTATGTGGTTTAATATTGCTCCATGTTGCTCCGCCGGCTGCAATTGTTTATCTCGAGATAATAGTTCTAACGTGGTTTGATACACCTTAATACTCACGCCTGGTATAGAAGGTAACTCTGGAATTGGACCAAATTCCTGGACATGCCCTAGCACAACTTCGAATCGGCAGAGTGGGTTCAAAGCAACAAGAAAATCTAGATTTTCTAGAGTGTAAGACCAGCCACCACCGATTACTTCTTGTAACACTCCAGGAGATTCGCTTGGGCCCGGAACAGAAAAGATTGTTATTCGATTACACAACCTAATTCTCCTCCTCGGTGTTACTTACTGCCATAGAATACTCACTATGCAATTAATCTTTTCAAAACTGCGCCATGAGGACCTACCTTTTTTTATAGAAGTTCGTAATAGCGTGAGGTTCAACTTACATGATTCTCGGGAGTTTAGTTTGGCAGATGCTACTGAGTGGTTTAAGCGTACAGAAGTAATGTATTGGGTTATTTACCAAGACTCAGTTAAAGTAGGATATTTTAGACTTTCTAAATCAAGTGAATTGTCGTGGCAAATTGGTGCTGATATACATCCATGTTATCAAGGAAGAGGCATTGCTTCAGCCGCTTATCCGATCTTTATTAAGGAGATTGTGAAGCAAATTGATCCTCCACCAACCTTTCTAGATTTGCGCGTTCTCACACATAATGGAAAGGCTTTGTCCTTGTACAAGAAACTAGGCTTTAAAGTTCTAAATCAAACTACTACAGACATTTATATGCGATTAGAGCTATAAAACTAATAAAACCAAAAAATTCAAAATTTATTATCTAGAATGAATCTCAGATACAAAGCTAAACTAGGATTCACACACTTATCTGCAATATTGAGTAACTGTTCATCAGATAGCCAACCATTTCGCCAAGAGATTTCTTCTAAAGATGCAATTTTAGTGTTTTGTCGTTCTTCAAGTACGCGAACAAAAGTTGATGCGTCATGAAGAGATTCAAAGGTTCCAGTATCTAACCAAGCAGTACCGCGAGGCAAGATCGAGATCTTGAGTAAGCCCATATCGAGATACCTCTTATTGACATCAGTAATTTCCGTCTCACCTCTACGGCTGGGCTCGAGCGATTTGCAAATATCAACGATTTGATTATCATAAAAGTATAATCCAGTCACAGCGATATTAGATTTTGTATCCACTGGCTTCTCTTCAAGCGAAGAGATATTTCCGTCTAAATCCAATGTTGCGACGCCATAGCGTTGAGGATCGGCGACCGAATAACCAAATATTTGGGCCCCCGTGAGATCCTTATACATTGCGAGTTGTCGACCCAACCCGTAGCCAAAAAAAATGTTATCTCCGAGAATTAACGAGGCTGAACCTCCCGCAAGAAATTCTTCTCCAATGATGAATGCTTCAGGAATTCCTTTTGGCACCTGTTGAGTTGCGTATCGAATATTCACGCCAATTTCGGATCCGTCTCCGAGAAGTCTCTGAAACAATGGAAGATCAGTAGGGGTAGTGATAACTAGTAAATCACGGATCTGAGCCGCCATGAGAGTGGATATGGGATAGTGAATTAGCGGCTTATCAAAAACAGGCAAAAGCTGCTTACTGAAGGTTTTTGTGAGGGGATACAGGCGAGATCCAGAACCGCCTGCTAGTACGATACCTTTCATTATGTGCATAATACTCTAGAAAAGGGTAAGGCCAAGAACTGGAAAATGAACGGGCTTTAAAATGCGAATTCTGATAACTGGCGGTGCAGGCTTTATTGGCTCAAATTTCGTTCGACGAGCACTCGATGGCACCTTAAAAGGATTCTCAAGAGTTACAGTGTTGGATAACTTGACATATGCTGGAAACTTAGCGAATTTACCAGAGGATGGTTTTGAATTTGTCAAAGGTGATATTTGTGATGGCAATCTAGTAAATTCGCTCGTCAGCAAAAATGATGCAGTTTTGAATTTTGCCGCCGAATCTCACGTGGATCGTTCCATTAGTAATCCAAAGAATTTCATGTTGACAAACATATTGGGTGTACAGACACTTTTGAATGCAGTCAAGAGTAGGGCAGATTGTAAATTTCTACAGATATCGACAGATGAGGTATACGGCTCACTTAAAAGTACTTCTGCAAATGAAGATTCACCTCTCCAACCAAATTCTCCATATGCAGCTTCTAAAGCAGCCGCAGATCTTGTTGTCCGATCATATTTTAGAACCTATGGAATGAATGTAGTGATTACAAGATCAAGTAATAATTATGGACCTTATCAGTATCCCGAAAAGCTAATTCCTTTATTCGTATTGAACCTGATTCAGGGTAAAAAGGTACCGATATATGGAAATGGAACAAATATTAGGGATTGGATTCATGTTGATGATAACTGTAATGCAATCTATAAAGTTCTAATGGGAGGCAATGCAGGCGAAACTTACAATATTGGAGGCGGAAATGAATTTTCAAATTTAGAAGTAGCCGAAGATATAATTAGATTAATGGGTTTTGATAATTCGAAATTTGAATTTGTGCAAGATAGAGCAGGACACGATTTTCGCTATTCGGTTGACGCATCGAAAATTAGGAATGAACTCAAATTCGTACCTTGCATAGAGTTCGCTTCCGGTCTTGCAGACACAATTAATTGGTATCAAAATAATGAATTATGGTGGGGAAAAATACATTGATTACCTTGACTTGCAGGCAGTGAAGTTCTATGAATTTTCTGAATTATGAAATTTGAAGAACTGAAAATATCTGGTTCATGGCTTGCAACTGCCTCTTCTTTGGAAGACTCCAGAGGGAGTTTTTCTGAATGGTTTAGACAAGATGAAATTTTTAGGCAGACGGGACTAAATTTTTCAGTAGCTCAGGCGAATACTTCCACCTCTAATCGGGGGGTGCTTCGCGGACTGCACTTTAGTATGGCTATTGAGGGGCAGTCTAAATGGGTTGGGTGCATGGGTGGTTCTTTTTTGGATGTCATGGTCGACTTAAGGAGGGATTCACAGACTTTTTTAGAACATTTTACTTATGAATTTAACTCGATTAGACAGCAATGGTTGCTCATCCCAACAGGGGTAGCTCATGGTTTTTTAGCTCTTCAGAATGACACGAGGGTGGTCTATCTGTTGACAAGTAAATACCAACCGCGCGAAGAGTATTGCCTTGATGCTCTCGATGAGGTATTGAACATTAATTGGCCCAAAATGAATTACACACAATCCCCCAAAGACAGGGATGCCCCCACATTAAATTCTTATATCGAGAAGGACTTTTTACCAAGATTTTTTCCGTGAGCTTAAATTAAAATTGGTAACACCTTAGACTTATTAGATTCAAGTAGCTTAGATAGGTTTCAAGCCAAGGTCCCGAAGGTCAAAGAGAAGATTGTAAATAACTTATCAAGAAGGCATAAGGCTGAGTTCTTTAATCTGGCATATGTTTGGGTTGGAGCCCTGGGCTAAGACTTAGAACGACTTATCAAATCTCGGTACAGCTCTGCATGATCAAACACCAGCCTGCTCAAGGAGAAACTATTTCTGGCATTACTTTCACCAGCAGCACCAAAAGAGAGCCTCATACCATCATTTTTATACAGAAGTTCAATTTTGTCGGCAAAATCTTTAGCCGAGTACTTCAAACAGAACCCACTCTGATTGTTTTTCAGTACCTCTGCTGCAGAGCCAACATCAGTAGTCAGCACTGGAACGCCAGCCATCTGAGCTTGGATCAGAGAAACTGGAGTGCCTTCATTCTCACTAGTAAGCAATACCAGATCGCTGAAACTCAATATTTTTTCAATGCAAGATTGCCAACCTAGAAAACTGATTGGAAGATCTTCTTCCTTGACTAAACGCTTTAGGGCGCTAAAAAGAGAACCATCTCCTACAACGATAAATTGAACCCTCAATCCTCTCAATCGACATTCTTTTGCAATTTCAAGAATTCGGTGGGGGGCTTTAACAGGGACTGCCCTTCCAATCCAAGTCACTATGAATTTGTCTCCCAGGAGACCAAATGACTTTAAAGATGAAATTCGCTCCGGTAACTTTCCCATTTGCAGTCCGGGTCCAATGACCTTGTATTTTTCGAAGCTTCCAATCTTTGCCGCCAATAGTTCATCTCTAACTTGACTGCCAACAGCAACTAATTTATCTGTGAATCGAGCCAATAATCGTTCAGCTAGTATCACTAGGCTTGTTTTTAACTTTCCAAAGTATCCATGGAGCAAATGGCCATGAAAAGTGTGTACTCGAATCTGTCTCTTAAACGTTAAGAGCGAGGCAATACGACCTAGAAATCCAGCTTTAGCGGTGTGAGTGTGGACTATGTCTGGGTTGAAGGATTTAATTTCTCTTCTTATTTCAAGAAGAACTTTTAAATCTGAAAAAAGATTTACACTTCTCCCAAATCCCTCAACTTTTGTTCTTGTCACTTTAAGTTCATTTACTTCTAGGTAATCGATTTCATTCTTGTCACAAAAACCACTTACTAGCTTCTGTTCAAATTCTTCGACTGGAAGATTGCTCATCAAGCCCGTAATTTGGATAGCTGGTCCACCTACATTCATTCGAGCAATTAAGCGAAGAACCCTTATCTTTTCCAAGACAACTCCAATTCATACCCTTGATTAATCTTTACTTTGAAACACCATGGAAAGACTATCGCTAAGTAACATTACAAGCGCAAAGGCTCGGATGTGTGGAACCATCTACAAACTGATTTAGGGGGAGAAATTAGCAAATCATGATAGGTGGCGTTAGGATTGCAAAATAGGGCCTTTAGCTCAGTCGGTAGAGCAACGGACTTTTAATCCGTGGGTCGTCGGTTCGATCCCGACAGGGCCCACATGCAGAAATCCAGCTAATCCAGGAATCTTGTTTCTAAATTAGGTAATGAATCAGAGTTGAAACTCTTTTGCGTGGTATTTTTCTTCAATGGCCTCTCAAGTTGACGCAGTCACTGGAAGTGTGCTTCTTCTTGGGTTAATTGTTATTACTGCACTCGTTACTCCTTGGAACAATCTTGAGCCCGTCGGGCTTCCAAAGCTAGCTGGACTCACGGTCACTGTTAGTTTAAGCGGTTTGCTTCTAATACTTTTTCATAAATCGCCCTCTAATTTTCCGAAGGTATTTTTTCTCAGTACTCTCATTGCCATAGCTCTATCTCTTTTGAATGTTCTCTTAAATAATCAATTCATTTCTGAAAGAGTTTACGGTGTTCAAGGAAGAAACTTTGGCGCCTTAGTACTTATCTGCCTCCTTCTGATTTCAATAATGTCCTTTAGTCTTTCTGAAAAATTGGATCCTAAAAAAATTTTAGCAGCCATTAAACTTTCAAGTTTTCTTGTAGCAATCTACTTTTTTGCTCAACTTCAAGGTCTAGATCGAGCAGCCTGGGTTGATGCATATGGTGGAATACCCTCATCGACACTCGGAAATCCAAATTTCGTCTCTGCCTTTGTCTCAATTGGATTTGTGTCGACACTACCTCTTCTTCTGGCTAGGCAAACCAAGTTGCCTATAAGGATAATAATTTTTTTAATTTCAGCTATAGAGCTTTATGTGTCGGTAGAGAGTAATTCCTTCCAGGGTTTGGCAATAATACTTCTTGGTTTTTTCTATGTCACTTTGAGTTTTCTCAAGCCAGTTCTCTTAAGGCGAAAAAAAGGATACCTAGCTGCCTTTTTTTCTCTAGTAACATTTAGTATAAGTTATTTTCTTTACAGATTCCAAGACCTTCTAAGCATTAACAATGCCACAATCCAAGCTCGCCTAGATTATTGGGAGGCAGGCCTTGCTATGGGCCTTGATTCACCCATATTTGGCAGGGGATTT
>Ga0194115_10003841_pt1 | contig 16591 bp, 13 predicted proteins | sample TA2MahsurfametaG_3_FD_148656 | JGI IMG/M metagenome (GOLD analysis project Ga0194115, IMG submission 148656) | Freshwater microbial communities from Lake Tanganyika, Tanzania - TA2015002 Mahale S4 surface | ecosystem: Environmental > Aquatic > Freshwater > Lake | place: Tanzania: Lake...
CACCTGATTTAAAATTATTTTCTAATGATATTTCTACTGCATTTTTTTGATTTGTTCTTAACATAATAAAGGATAATACAGTAATTAAAATAAAATATAGTAGAAAAAAAATTTCAATTTTTAGAAAAAATTTGAATAAAAATAATTATAAATATAAGATAATATAAATATATATTATCATTATGCATATCATATTTTTAATTGATAAGTCTTCATCAATGACAAATAATATTGAAGAAACAATAAAAGGATATAATACATTTATAGAGAATCAACAATCATTAGAAGATACAGAGGAGTGTATAGTTAGTTTATATTTATTTTCAACAAATATAGAGATTATATATGAAAAAAGACATTTAGATGATATTATAGAATTAGATAGAAATAATTATAGACCGAATGGATCAACAGCATTGTTAGATTCAATGGGATATATATTAGAAAAAATAAATATTCAAGATAAAACTATTTTTGTAGTTATTACAGATGGACAAGAAAATTCATCAAAAATATATAGAAGAAATAGATTACATGATTTAATTGAAACAAAGAAAAATAATTTAGAAATTGTATATATGGGATCTAATCAAGATGCAATATTAGCAGGAGGAAGTATAGGATCTGATGTTAATATAGATTATGATGATATTCAAACACCAAATGTATATCGAGGATTATCTTCAGCAGTAACAAGAATGAGAATTGGTCAATCACCCACCGTAATATTTAGTCCAGAAGAAATTAATAGTTTTAGAAGTCCAGAGAGAAGAAATTTAAATCTTTAAAAATATTTACACAATAAATTAAGATAAATATTATAAAAAATCATAAATTTAATATTATTATTAAATTTATTTAAAATTATGTAAAGGTTTAATAATCTACATTTCTAATATTTTTAATATGTTGAAAATAGATATTGTATTCCGGGTATTTATGTAATAATTTTTTAGCATAAAAATCCCATAATTTAAATGTAATTTCATTATTAGGTTTGTTTTCAAATTCTTTAAATGGTTTATAAATTTGATAATGGTATATAGGACATTTTTTAAATAAGTATTTTTCAATACAACTAGTCCATAATTTGATTAATTTTTTTGACCAATTAGGATATACAGTAAAAAAGATAAGCATTTCATCGATACCTCTACTAAAGAATAAATTTTTAAAAATTTGTTTATAATATTTAGATAAGAAAAGAGCTTTATTATATAATTTTAGAGTAGGTTTAATAAGGAATACAGAACCACGAGTTCCCATACCAGTAATATCAGTAAAACTATCAATAAGGAAAGTATAATCATCATAAATATCAAATAGATAATCAATATTTTTATTAATGACAAGAGATGCATCTAAAAATAAGATACGTTGATAATCAATAAGTCCAAAAGATTGTAATTTTGTAGGATAAATAGATATATTTTTATAATGTTTAAAAACATCAGTAAAATGTTCTTTAAATTTATATGAATCAGTTTGGATTAAATCAATACCATAAACAACATCATATATTTTTAGTATATTATCAATAGAATTTTTAGAAACACCAGGGAAATATTTTTCTTCATTATTAATAATAACAGTAGTAGGTTTATCTTGAACCATGCAAATTAAATTAAATTTATTATTATTACTTTTAATAGAGTATCCTAAAACAAGAAGAGATGGAATATATGATTCATCAGCAAAAATAAGACTACTATAAGCATAATTAGTTTTAGTAAAATTATTAGGAGATACATATTTTCTAAAATTAGGTTTAATTAAATTTTTATTATTAAAATTATCAAATTCTTTATCAATATAATTAATTTTAGGGATCATTTTTTCAAAAGATACTTTTGTTTCTTTACTTATAATTTTATTTTTTTCTTTATTCATATAAAAATGATTGGTATATATAATAAAAATAAAAGATTATAAAAATAATTAAATTTAATTAATTAGATAAACATACAAAAAATATGTGTGAAAATTATTATAAAAATTTTATTAATGGTTATATATCAGGAGTAGTAGCAATCATAGTTTCGCATCCAATAGATACGATAAAAACAAATATTCAAGAAAAAAAAGATATAAAATATAATAAAAAAATGTCAAATTTTTGCTTTAATTTTGTAATTGTTGTATTCTTTTCTTGTCTGTATGCTTATATTCAACAGAAAGAAATTATAGCAACAAAAGAGCAACAAAAACAGGCTACAGAAATAGTTGAATTTATTCTTAATATTTGTAAATTACTATTTCATATGAGTCATTAATTTATTTCTATTCTTATTTATAAATTTTTTATAATAAATAATTTATTTATTCTTTATATGTGTCTTCTACAATAGGGACAACAAGAATTAATATGAATCCATGTTTGAATACAATCTTTACAAAAAGAATGATTACAAGGTGTTTCAATATATTGGTTTATATGATTACAACATATAGGACATTCTATTAAATTATTACTTTCTTTTAAGATATCGGACCAATGAGGTGTTAAATAATATCCTAAATTAATAATAAAAGATTTAATATTTAGTGGTATATCATTTCCATCGATAAAATTAATGACAGAAGGATTAAAATCTAGTAAAAATTTAACTAAATTTGTTTTTTCGGATCTGCAAGCAAAATAAAAAGATCTAGCATTATTGTAAAATATATCAATATTTGGTTTTACTTGGAGTAAATATTTTACAATATTTAAGTTTCCTTTACTACATATTGTAACAAATATTTTATTAATAGATAAATCATCTGTTAAAATATCTGGTTTTTTTTGTAGTAAAAAATTAGCAGCATTTATATGTCCTTTTAAACAACAATTTCTGAAAGGTTTTTGATTAAGAATAGATATATTAATATCAGGTTTTCTTTCTAATAAAAATTTAAGCATATCAATGTTACCTTTTTTACAAACTTTACGAAAAATAGATTCATTATTGAAAGATATATCAATATCAGGGCATTTTTCAAGTAATAATGATAGTAATTCTATATTTCCATTAATACAAACACTTGAAATAGCTTGTTGATTGAATATTTTAATATCAATATTTGATTTAATTTCCAATAAGTATTTAACAATATTAATATGATCAAATAAACAAGCATTCAGAAATGCATATTCATCACATGCAGAAATATCAATATCAGGTTTCTTTTGAAGCAACCATTTCATAATTTCCATATTACCAAATTCACAAGCATTACGAAAGGGAGATTCATTATCAAAAGACAAATTTATATTTGGGAATAAATCCAATAAATATTTAAGTATATTAGTTTTATCTTTTTGAGATTGACATGCAATACTGAATAAATAATTATATATATATTCATCTACGTTTTTATTTTCTAATAGATTAAATAAGTATTTAAATATATCTAAATTTCCATTTTTACAGGATATTCTAAAAAGATAATATTGACATTCAGTAATATCATATGAAGAATCTTGGCTTAATAAAAAATCTAGAATAGATAAATAATTTTGTTCGCAACATATAAGTAATAGTTGTAAAAATCTATTATATGAATCGTCAATAATATTTAATTCAATCTTTAAATTCCATAGAAATTTAACGATATTAATATTACCAGATTTACATCCCCAATCTAAACCAGATAGAATATTAAATTTATTTTTAATAGATGGTTTAATATTTATTAAATAATTTACTAAATCAAAATTACCACTTAGACATGATAATCTAAAAGCACGGTCATTATCAGCTGATATATTAATATTAGGTTTAATTTCCAATAAAAATTTAACAACATGTAAATGACCTTCTTGGCTAGCTAAACAAAAAGCTTCTTCTTCATCATGAGAAATATCAATATCTGGTTTTATTTCCAATAAATATTTAATAATAATTAGATGACCTGATTGACATATTCTTTTAAATAAATAATCATTTTGATCGGAGATATTAATTTGATTTTTATTAAATTCATAATAATTTTTAACTAAATCAACATCTCCTGTTATACATAATCTTCTAAATGTTTCAAAAATTGAAGGAATTTGTATTTGAGTTTGCATTATTTATTTTTATATTAATAAATACTCTTTTTTTTATATATTTTTTCAATTTTTTATAAAAAATATTAAGTTAGTGTCAAATAGAATTTCATTCATATAGCTTTTGGCATCTATTTTTTATAAATTGTTACCGTCATCTAGTTTTTTACAAAATATTTATAAATTGTTACCGTCATCTAGTTTTTATTTGTAATAATTTAGTGTCATCTAGTTTTTTATAAAATATTTATAAATTGTTACCGTCATCTAGTTTTTATTTGTAATAATTTAGCGTCATCTAGTTTTTTACAAAATATTTATAAATTGTTACCGTCATCTAGTTTTTATTTGTAATAATTTAGCGTCATCTAGTTTTTTTATAAAATATTTATAAATTGTTACCGTCATCTAGTTTTTTACAAAATATTTATAAATTGTTACCGTCATCTAGTTTTTATTTGTAATAATTTAGCGTCATCTAGTTTTTTTATAAAATATTTATAAATTGTTACCGTCATCTAGTTTTTAGAATTAATTAAACCAATGAGTTAAATATATAAAAATTGATTTTTTAATATAAATATAAATGTATTAAGTAATATAACGAATGGAAGATTGTTTAAAAAGTTTGATAGATATAAATAATAAATTAAATTTATTTATAGAAAGTAAAAAAAAATGTAGCTGTTATACTAGATGGCGATATCCATTGAAAGGATTTAATCCTAAAAAAATATTTTTCGACTATGAATTCAAATATCTTGATTATTTTTGTATTGAATCGGAAGAAACTTTAAAAAAATGTGAAAATTTTAAATTATTAGTTAGTGAATTACCTTTATTAAATATTTTATATGATGAAAAATCTAAATATGTTTTTACTAAAGATGCTATTCATGATTTATATGATAGAGATCATATGATAATGATTCTTAATATATTATTACAGATAACGGAAAAAATAAATGTATATTTTCTAAAATTAGTCATATTTTTTGTATTGATAGATTATTTATTAAGAAATAATAAGTTTCTTATTGATAATCAGAATTTAGCAGTTGTTTGTTTGAATAAATTCAGAGAATTTATTAATAATAATAATAATGCTTATATTTTTGCATTAAAATATAATATAAATTTAAAAAAGTGGCTTAAAATTCTTAAAAAAAATATAAAATAATTTATATTTTTTTATTATAATTTTTATTATATTTTTTTATTATAATTTTTTACATATTATTTATATATTTATTCTACATAAAAGACATGATACGTTTATATTCATGTGAATGATTCAATATACTTAGAATTATTATTTATATACGTGTTCTACAATAAGGACATATATTATTTATATTAATCCATGATTCAATACACTCACTACAAAATTTATGTTTGCATGGTGTTTCTATATATTCATTCATTTCATTTGAACATATAGGACATTCAATTGGATTGTTTGAATACTCGATAACATCTAACCAATTTATAGGTAAATTAAATCCTAGATTATTTAAAAAATTTTTTAAATCTATATCAATTACTCTTGAATTTATTATACAATTAATAATATCAGGTTTCATTGTTAGTAATAATTGAATTATTTCTTCAGATTTTTCCGAACCCCTAACATAATTCATACATATATCAAAAAAACTTTCATTTCCATAAACACCTATATTAATATCTGGTTTCTTTTCGAGTAAATATTTAACAATATCTAAGTCATTATTCATGCAACTTGTTCTAAAAGCATATTCGTTATCAAAAGATATATCAATATCTGGTTTCTTTTCCAATAAAAATTTAATTAAATCTAAATAACCAAAATCAACACTTATTTTAAAATAATTTTGATAATCATAATTAAGATTTGGTCTTAATTCCATTAAATATTTTATTGTATGATATTTATTATGTATATTTTTAAATAATCCTATAAAAAGTAACTGATCATTCACTAAAAAATCTATATCTGGTTTCTTTTCTAATAAATAATTAATTATTTCGAAATTTTTTGATTGAGATCTCATAGCTGCATTAAAAAAAGCTGTTTCATCATTTAAAGAAATATCAATATTAGGACATTTTTCGAAAATATATTTAACCAAATCTAGATTATTACTTTTACAACTTTCTTGAAAAAGTATTAAAAATTTATCAGGACTAAATAATTTATATATATCTTCATTTATGATATCAAATAAATATTTTACGATATGTAAATAACCTTCTTGACATGTATTTCTTAAAGCATCATAATACGTCCAGAATATATATTTTAAAGTATCAGTTGTAGAATCATTTGAAATAAAATCGTCTTCAGTAAAATTTTTTATAGTGCAAATAAAATTAGGATGTGTAAAATTTTTTATTGAGTCAATACCAAGAAGATATTTAACTAAATCTAAATTACCACCATAACATGATGCCCTAAAAAACATATGATATTCAACTTCTATTTCTATATCTGAATTATATTCAAATAAAAATTTAAAAACTTCAATCTGACCGTATTCACAAGCTAAAATTAAAGCTTCCTTTTTTAATGTATCTCTTTCAATATTAATACACATATCTAATAAATATTTAATCATATCAAGCTCACCTTTCATACATAATTCCTTAAAACATTCATCTAAATTGAATTCAAAAACATTTATAGGATTCATTATTATTCTTCTATCTGGTCCAAAAACGCCAAGAGTATCACATACGTATTCTTTTTTTATATGAAATAAATATTTTACTACTTCAACATGACCATTTATTATACTATGATATAATCCAAAATTATATTCTATAGATATATCAATATCTGGTTTTTTTTCAATTAATAATTTCAAAATATCAAGATATCCATTATAAGAAACAATTTTGAAAGCTTCTTCTTCTAATATAGATATGTTAATATCAGGTTTTATTTCAAGTAAATATTTAACTGTTTCAAATTGATTATATTCACAAGCTAATAAGAAAGCTTTTTCATTATGTTCTGATATATTGATTTCAGGTTTTGTTTCAAGTAAAAATTTAATAATTTCTATATAACCCCTAGAACAAGCAGCTCTAAAAGAAGCTTCAAAAATATCTAAATCGACATGTGGTTTTTTTTCATAAAAATATTTAGCCAATTCTAATTGACCATTCACAATAATATCATAAAAAATAGAATTAAGACTAACACCGTGGTCATTCCATCCTTTCAATTTTAAACATTCTTCAAATTCTGAATTTAAGTTCATTATATTTTTTGTATATTAATGTTTAAATAAAATTTTTATAAATTATTTCAATTTTTTATATATTGGATCTACAATAAGGACAAATATTTTTAATATCTAACCATTTTTCTATACATTTAATACAATATTTATGGTTACATGGTGTTTCAACATATTTTTTAATATTTTCAGAACAGATAGGGCATTCAAAAAATTCATTAGAATATTTGATATCATCCATCCATAGATTAATATTATATCCTAAATTAGAAATAAAATGTTTAATTTTTGGATATATTTTTTTTATTTTACTAGAATGTAATATACTTGGTTTAATACTTAATAAAAACTCGATAACGTCTAGCATACCATTATCACAAGCACCATAAAAAGCTTCGTTATTATGAGCAGATATATTGATATTAGGATTAATATCAAGTAACCATTTTACAATATGAAGATGACCATTAATAGAAGCCCATCTAAAGGCTAGATTATTTTTATTACGAACATTTATATTAGGTTCAAATTCTATTAAAAATTTAGCGACATCTAGTTTTCCATTTTCACAAGCTAATATAAAAGGATGATCAAAATCGGATCTAATATCTATATTAGGTTTTATTTCCAAAAGATATTTAACTATATTTAGACGACCATAAGAGCAAGCATTTTTGAAAGCTGTTTCATCTAATATAGATATATCGATATCAGGTTTTAATTCAAGTAATCTTTTAATAATATCAATATCACCTTTAGCACATGCATTTCTGAATGCTTCTTCTTCAAATGAACTTATATTTATATCAGGTTTTTTCATGATTAACCAATTTATTAAATCAATATTACCATGATAACAAGCATCTCTAAAAATTAAATCATCAAAAATAGATACATTTAGATTAGGTTTATGATATAATAAAAGATTAGCTATATCAATAAAATTATATTTGCAACAAATACGGAAAGGATATTCATTTTTAGTAGAAATATTAATATCTGGATTGATTTCAATAAGTAATTTTACTATTTCGAAACATCCATTTTCACATGCTTTACATAAACCTTGATCAAAATTAAATGACATATTGATATCTAGTTTTATTTTAAATAACCATTTAACAATATCTATTTGATTATGAATACAAGATGTAATAAAAATTTCTTCTAAATCTATATTAGGATTAAGTTGAAATAAATATTTAACAACGTTTAATTTACCATGAATAGTAGCAATATGAATAAATGTATTACCGTCAGCAATAATATCTATTTGATTTTTATGTTTTTCATAAAAGTATTTAATTTCATTAAGTTTATTATATTGTAAAAGATTATTGAATTTAATGGTTTGTCTATTTATTTCCATCTTTTATTATAATTTTTTATTTATATTTTTATTATATTATTTTTTCAATTTTTTAACAGATATACTTTATCAAAAAATATATATTTTTTTATAATCATATAATTATAAAAAAAATTTATAAAAGTTATATAAAAAAATTTATCAATACGTTTTTTTATAAAAGTTTATAAAAAATTATATAAAAGTTATATAAAAAAAATTTATCAATACGTTTAAATATTAACAAATAGTCTTTAAATACGTTTTTTATAAAAGTTTATAAAAAATTATATAAAAGTTATATAAAAAAATTTATCAATACGTTTAAATACGTTTTTTTTATAAAAGTTTAAAAAAAATTTTATAAAAGTTATATAAAAAAATTTATCAATACGTTTAAATATTATCAAATAGTCTTTAAATACGTTTTTTTTATAAAAGTTTAAAAAAAATTTTATAAAAGTTATATAAAAAAATTTATGAATACGTTTAAATATTAACAAATAGTCTTTAAATACGTTTTTTTATAAAAGTTTAAAAAAAGTTATATAAAAGTTATATAAAAAAATTTATCAATACGTTTAAATATTAACAAATAGTCTTTAAATACGTTTTTTTATAAAAGTTTAAAAAAAGTTATATAAAAGTTATATAAAAAAATTTATCAATACGTTTAAATATTATCAAATAGTCTTTAAATACGTTTTTTTTATAAAAGTTAAAAAAAAATTTTATAAAAGTTATATAAAAAAATTTATCAATACGTTTAAATATTAACAAATAGTCTTTAAATACGTTTTTTATATAAGTTTTTAGAAAGATTGCCTACAATATGGACAAATATTATTATATAATTTTATCCAATTATTTATACAATTTATGCAAAATTTATGATTACATGGTGTTTCTATAAATTCTTTTGATTCATATGTGCAAATTGGACATTCTATATTATTTTCTGATTTTTTTATATTTTCATTCCATTCTTTAGGTATTATATATCCTAAATCTTCTATAAAATTTTTTATTGATATTTTTATATACATTGGTAATGTTCTGAATGAAAAATTTTGTAAAATTTGTTTATTCTTTTTTAATAAATATCTTATTATTTCATAAAATTTATTTTTACAAGCTTCTCTAAAAGCTTCATTATTATTTACTAATATATTTATATCTGGTTTTATTTCTAATAACCATTCTATTACTTCAATATTACCTGATTTTATAGAAGATATAAATGCTCTTTCATTATTATAGGATATATCTAAATTTGGACTTGATTTATATATTATTTTTACTATATCCAAATATCCTCTTGAACAACTTTCTATAAAATATTCATGTAAATTATTTATATATTTTTCAGAAAATATTATATCTGGTTTTAAATTATATAAATAATTTACTATTTCTAAATTTTTATTCTTTAATGCTTCTATAATATATTTTTCATATTGTTTATTCTTAATTATTTTTGTATTCTTTTTTATATAAAAATCTATAATATCTATATCATCATTATATTTACAACAATATAATATACATTTATGAACAATCTTTTTTCTCTTATTTTTTGAAATTAAATCATAATATATTTCTATTATATCTAAATAATTCTTTCTTGATAAACATCGTATTGTTATATAATTATGCTTTTTTACTCTCTTTTCTTCTCTTCTATTTAATAAATATTTTACTAAATTTGTTGATCCTGATATACAAGCAAAATTAAAATTATCATCTGATATTTTTATATCAGGTCTTCTTTGAAATAAATATTCTATTATATCTAATATTCCTCTATAACATAATGCTTTTATTATTCTATATTCTAAAATTAAATTATCTATATCTGGTTTTAAATTATATAAATACTTAAAAATTTCTAAATCTCCATATAAAGAACATCTTTCTAATTCATCTTCTATATTTATTATATTTTTTATTTCTATTGATTTATTCAGTTCTAATAAAAATTCTAATATATTTACTGTTCCACTTGAAAAACAAGATTTTATATACTTTCTTATATTAGATATTATATCAAAATCTGGTTTTAATTCTAATAAATATTTTAATAAATATAAATTTCCACATTGACATACATTATCAAATAATTCATCATAATTTAATAAATCTCGTATTTCTGGTCGTATTGTTAGAATATATTTTATTATATTTAACTGACCATTTCTACAAGCCCAATTTAATGCTATAAAATTATTTTTTGAGATATCAATATCAGGTTTTTTTTCAAATAAATATTTTATTAGTTCTACTGTATGAAATTGACAAGCTCTCTTGAATATTTCTTCGTTATTTATTGATAAATCTATATTTGGATTATCCTCTATTACTTTTTTAATTTCATTAAATGTATATCCTTGAGTAATCATTAAACTAATATCTTTATCCTCTGAATTCATTTTTAGTAAAATAATGTTTTATATTATTTATAAAATAATATAAAATATTCAATTTTTTATAAAATTTTTAAACCAATTTATTTCTACAATATGGACATTCTAATTTTATAGATAACCATTCCAAAATACAATTTTTACAAAATTTGTGATTACATGGAGTCATTAAATGTGTTTCATGTTCTTCACTACATATTAAACATTCTATATCACCATGTTTAATATTTTCTGTCCATGGTATTGGTATTTCTATATTTAATTCATTTAATAAATATTCTTTAATTTCTGGTGTAATTCTTTTACAGTATAGTAATAAATTAGGTCTCCATTCTAAAATTTGTTTAACAATTTCATTATATTTTTTTTCACAAACTTTAATAAATATTATATAATTATTGAAATTTATATTTATTGTTGGCTTTCTTTTATATAAATATCTTGCTATATCAAGATAACCATTAAAACAGGCTATTCTAAAAGGATATTCATAATTTACTGATATATCTATCCTTTTATTCCATAAAAATAAATATTTTATTATATCTAATCTACCTATTTTACATGTTACACATAAGCAATAATCTAAATTTAATTCATATAATCTTATATATTTTCTTAGATATTTTATTAAAATCTTTAACATTTCTAAATTTCCATTTTCACATAATAATAATAGTAAATTCTGATAATCTCTTTTTTCTAGTAATAATTCTTCTTTTATATTCAAAATATATAATAATAAATCATTATAACCTTTCTGACAAATTATTTTATGAATTTTTAGATAATTTATTTTATCTTTATTTTTTTTATCTTCTGATAATTCTAAAAATATTTCTTTTATTTTTTCTAATTCATTTGTTTCACAATAAGTATATAATGCTTTATTGACGATATCTATATCACTTAGTATAATTACATCCATAAGATTTTATTAATTTTTATAATATTTCTCTTTATATAAAAATAATAATTTCAATTTTTATGTATAAATAATTTATTCAATAGTTTTAATAATTTTAGATAATTTATCAATACAAGTTTGATATATAAAGTCATAAATTTTTTTATTTGTAATAAATTTAACTTCTAATTTGGAAATATCGATACTAGGTTTTAATTTTAGTAAAAAAATTACAATATCTAAATGACCATTATAACAAGCGTTTTTAAAAGCTTCGTCATCATTTATAGAAATATTAATATCAGGATTTATATTTAATAAAAATACCATAATATCATAATGACCGTAGTAACATACCCATCTAAAGATCCATTCATCATTACAAGATATATCAATATTTTTATTGAGAGAATATAAATAATTAACGATATCTAAATGATTATTTATACACGCCCATCTAAAGGCTTCATCATTAAAAGAAGATATGTTTATAGACGGTTTAATATATGTCAAAAATTTGATAATTTCTAGATGACCATTACTACATGCTGTTCTAAAAGTAATATCTTGATCAAATGAAATATCAATATCAGGGTATTTATTATATAAATCTTTTAATTCTTTAAGATATCCACATGTAGCATAATCAAAGAATAGATCATTTATATTTATTTCAAATATTTTGTTCATCTTATTATTTATTAATAATATATTTATAAATAATTTTATCAATTTTTATCATTATTTATCTTTATATTTATATATCTAATTTATATCTACAATAAGGACAAATATTTTTAATTTTTAACCAATTAATAATACATTCTTTACAAAATTTATGATTACATGGTGTTTCCAAATATTCATTAATTTCATATGAACATATAGGACATTCTATTTTATCATTGATATATATTATATGTGATATCCATTTTTTATATTCATAATTTACAATATTATATCCTAAATTTATTATATATTTTTTTATTTCTTCACTTATATCTAAATTAGGTATTTTTTCAATGATTGATGAATCATATTCTAAAAGATATTGTATAATATTATATTTTGATCTATCACAAGCCCATTTAAAAGCTTGATAATTATGTATATTTATATTAATAGTTGGTTTCCATTCTAATAATAATTTTATTACATTAATATGACCTGCAGAAGAAGCCCAACGAAAAGGTTCTTCATAATTAACTGAAATATTTAATGTTGGTTTATGTTGATATAATATTTTCATTATTTCAATATTATTATTTGAACAAGCCAATCGGAAAGCTTCATCATTTTTTATGGATATATCAATTGTAGGTTTATATTCTAATAAATATTTTACTACATCAATTTTATTTTTTAAACATGCAGATCTAAACGCGGCTTCATCATCAATTGAAATATTGATATTAGGATTCCATTCTAATAATCTTTTCATTATATGTAAATATCCTTTTTCAGATGCTACTCTAAAATAATAATTCTTATCATTATCTGGTATCTCTATACTCGGTTTTATTTTTTTTAAATAATTTAAAATATCTATATGATCATTAAAACAAGCTAATTTAAACATTTCATCAATATGTAAAGATTCATTTATATTTGGTTTATGTTTGTGTAATAATTTTAAAAGTTTTAATCTTCCTTTTTTACATAAATCTAGTAATAATTCACAATGATTTATTAAAATATTTATATCTGGTTTATATTCTAATAAATATTTTGCTACATGTATTTGATTATTTTGACATGCCCATCGAAATGGTTGTTCATTTTCAAATGATATATTATAATTTGGTTTAGAATTTAATATTATTTTTATTATTTCTAATTTACCATATGAACATAAAGTAGAAAAAAAAGAATCTTCTAAACTATTTAATATATCAGGAAATTTATTTTTAAGATATACAACAATATTAATATGATCAGAGTAACATGCTGTTATAAAACCACTTAGTAATATATTTACATCTATTTTTGGAAAATATTCTATATAATAATTTATTATTTCTAGATTACCTTTTCTTGTTATAATATTAAAAAATTGGTATAATTCTTTTTCCAATTCAGGATCTATGATATGAAAATATTTTATTAAATCAATATTTTCTTTTTCTAATAATATTCTATATCCTTCGTAAATAATTTTATGAGAAAAATAATTTCTATTATTTTCAATAATATACTTTAATTTATGATTAGAATCTTCATTATTTTTTTCACAATTTTTAAAAAATGTTTGCATTATTTTATTATGGTATCTCATGTTTATCTTATATATTTATAATTTTTTATTTATAAATATTTTATTTTTTCATATTTTTTATTTATTAAATATTTTTTCTACAGTTAGGACAAGTATTATTATTTAATAACCAATTTGTAATACATTTTTTACAAAAAATATGATTACATGGTGTAAGAATATATTCATCATTTTTATCCAAACATATAGAACAATTAGATAAATCAAATTTATATGTATAATTAATCCAATCAACTGATGAATAATGATTATATCCAAGATTAATTAAGTTTATTTTTATTTTAGTAGTTAATTTAATATGTTTATCATGAATGATATTAGGTTTAATTTCAATTAAGAATAAAATAATATTAAAATAGTTAAAATCAGAAGCTATATTAAAACATAAAGTTGTATCAAAAAAGATATTTCTAGTAGTAGATATATTGTAGATATATTTTAATAAATCTAAATTACCATTTTGACATATATATTTTAATCCTTCAAGATTGTATATTTCATAATTAAAATTGATAAGATATCTAACTATATTAGAGTAATTATTTTTACAAGCGTTAATAAAACCTTCATTATTATTGATAAAAATATTAATATTAGGTTTATTTTCTAATAACCAAGTAAGAATATTTAAATGTCCTTCATTGCAAGTTATTAAAAATATATATTCGTTATCAATAGATAAATTTATATTTGGGTTCCAATGCAATAATTTTTTTACTATATGAAGGTGACCATTCCATACAGCTTTTTTAAGTGCATCTTCATTACAAGCAGATATATTAATATCTGGTTTAATAAGGTAAAGATAATTAATAATATCAATATGACCGTAAGCACAAGATAATCTAAAAGCTATATCATCATCATGTGAAATATTTATATAGGGGAACCATATAAGTAGTTGTTTAATAATATGTAGATGTCCTTTAGAACAACAATTTAAAAACGCTGTTTGATAATCGATATCGTTTTTTTTATCAATATTTTTATTATATATTTCGATAAGTTCTTGAAGATTACCGAATAAACAGTATAGTAGGAATAACGTTTTCATACAAATTTTTAAGATAATTTTGGAATTAGGAAGAAGTTAAGTAAAATATAATCAATTTTTCTTTTTTTTTATAAAATTAATGAATTAGATGGTAGTTCTACAATAAGGACAGGAACTATTATTTGTAATCCAAGTGAGGATACATTTTTGACAGAATATATGATTACATGGAGTTTTAATAATTTTATCAAATTTTTCAAAACATATATGGCATTCAGATAGATAATTATTATCAATAAGAGATCCATACCAATCATTCATTTTTATTTTATATCCGATACTTGCAATAAATATTTTAATTTTATATGGAATATTATCAATCGTTTTATTATTATTTAAATATTTGGGATTTAATTTCAATAAATATTCGATAATATCAAAATGATTATTATTACACGCTAATTTAAATCCTTCATCATTATTAATAGAAAGATTAATATTAGGTTTTTTTTCAAGAAGTATTTTAAGAATTTCAAGATAACCGTTAAGACAGGCTAATCTAAAAGGTTCTTCAAAACTAATAGAAATATCAATATTAGGTTCCCAGATTAACAATTGTTTAACGATATCCGTATGACCACCGTTACAAGCTAAAAGGAATGCTTCTTCATTATTATATTTAATATTAATATCAGGGTTCCATTCATAAAGTTGTTTAAGGATATCAAAATGTCCATTCCAACAAGACATTCTAAAAGCAGAGTCATTATTAAATCTGACATCGATTGATGGTTTTTCTTTTACAATAAATTTTACAATATCAATATGACCACCAGAACACGCTAAGACGAAACATTTATCGAAATTGATAGTATCTTTAATAGTAGGTTTCCATTCATAAAGTTTTTTAAATATTTCTATATTACCTTTAAAACAAGTAGTTCTAAATATAGCATCAAAATCAGAAACATTAATGATATTAGAATTCGTTTCATATAGTTTTAATAAATCAATAACATTACCTCTAATACAAATATTTAGGAACTGATCTCTGATATTACTATCATCAAATATATCATTAATATTATCAAAACTAGAATTCATTAAAATATAAATATATCAAACAAAAATATAAAATGATGTATAAAATATTCAATTTTTATATAATAAAATATAGTAATACAAATATAGTTTTTATGATTTAGATGAGTTCTGATTTTATAATACTATTTTTTATATAACTACATTTATTTACATTTACAAAAAAAAAAAGTATTTAAAGACAATTTGAGATATACTATATGATCGATAAATTTTTTATACATTTATTTAAATTTATAAAAAAAGTATTTAAAGAAACTTTTATTTTTCGGTGAGCACGCTATAC
>Ga0194115_10003842_pt1 | contig 16586 bp, 19 predicted proteins | sample TA2MahsurfametaG_3_FD_148656 | JGI IMG/M metagenome (GOLD analysis project Ga0194115, IMG submission 148656) | Freshwater microbial communities from Lake Tanganyika, Tanzania - TA2015002 Mahale S4 surface | ecosystem: Environmental > Aquatic > Freshwater > Lake | place: Tanzania: Lake...
AACAAAAAAGATGTATATTTAAACTATGGATTTTGTAAATATATTTTGTATTATACTTGGTTTTTCTATATCAATTTTTTGGCGTATAAAAAATGGAAGCTCGTCCCTCCTTCGATAAAATTGCTTTAGAGACAGCAACGATCTGGTCAAAAAGATCTGAAGACTTTTACCAAAAGGTTGGCGCATGTATCTTAGATAAAGATGGTCGAGTCCTATCAATAGGATATAATGGCTTATCTCCAAAACTTACAAAACCTGCTTCTTTTTGGAAAGATAGAGATAATAGAAGAAATTATGTAATACATGCTGAAATTAATGCTTTATCCTTGATCAAAAGACAGGACGAACCATATTTAATAGCTGTCAACTTACTTCCATGCTCTCATTGTGCTTTAAATATTGCTTGCTATGGAATTAAAAAGGTAGTATATAGTAAAGACTATGAAAGGGATCAAAAAGCCAAAGATATTTTTAAATTCTATGATATACAACTTATTAAAATTAACTAGTATTTCTATATTAGTTATTTCTCCAATAACTTCTTATTCTCAAGATACAAGGCCATCATCTGGGGCTCGTTCTAGTTCTGTGTTTTTAAATTACAGTAATAGCATATTTAATACTCCAATTGAACAATATAAATATGTAAAAACTTCTCGAGGCATTGAAATATACGAAACATATAGACATCCTGCAAATGGAAAAATTAATCAGACTATTTTCCCCAAAACAATGCCTGTTGCGGTAATCAAAACAAATTCTATAACAAAAAACGCTGTTATATACAGAACGTATTCAAACAGTATATTTAATAAAGCAATTGAATTTGGCACTTTTAAATCAAAGCCTGCAGAAACTAAAAATATTTATAACAATAATACATCTTTAAAACATTTGCCAACTTATGATGGTGGTAAAGAAATAAATTATGGGGGAGAATCGGAATGATTATTGGTATAAGTGGTGTTGCTACAGCGGGTAAAGATACTTTGTATAATCTTTTAGAAAAAAAATTATATGCAAAAAATATAAAGACCAAAAGAATTGCTTTGGCCGATCAGCTTAAAAAAGATTTAGCTCCTTTTATTAAGGAGTATATTGGAGTTGATATATTAACTGCCTCACCAGAAGAAAAGAAAACAGTTCGTAATTTAATGGTTGTATACGGGAAAATTAAAAGAAATCAGACGCAGGGCAAACATTGGACCTCTATCGCACAAAAAGAAATAGATGAATGTTTAAAAAATAAAGTCCTTCCTATTATAACTGATATAAGATATTGTGAATATAAGGAAGACGAGCTATTCTGGCTAAAGAATAAAAACAATGGCATGCTTATTCATGTAACAAGAGTAAATGAAGATGGAGGCGTAATTCCTCCTGCGAATCATGAGGAAAAAGTAAATAATCCTATATTAAAAAAATCTGCAGATTTTAAGTTAAAATGGAAGACTAGACCTTCCTTAGAAGAAATACAAAAAGATTCAGAAAAGATTTTATCCAAAATAGAAAGAAAAATATATGCAAATCTACAAAAATGATCAAGATGATGAATCGTTAGTTCGATGCGTTAAAGAATTCAATGACGAAGAAGCTTTAAAAACTTTGATAGAAAAGCATTCGCCTTTATGCAATTCTTTATATAAAAAATACTCGGGGCCAATAATATCTTCTGGAATATTCCTGGATGATGTTATTAATGAAAAAGATTATATAATATATAAATCCGCATTAAGTTTTGATCCATCAAAAAAATCTAAATTCTCAACCTGGCTATACAACCAAATAAGATATCAGTGTTTAAATTGTATAAATGAAAATAAAGTTTATTTAAAAGTAGAAGACAATGTACTAAATACTCTAATAGAAAATAATAATCTAGATAAAAGTAATATAAATATATGCGAATATATTAATAATATTATTAATCACTTTTCTGATAAAAGAATAAAAGATATTTTTGAGTTAAGATACTCAAATTCTAGAAAGAAGATGGCATGGATTAAAATTGCTAAAAAACTAAATATTAGCACACAGACAGCAATTAATCTACATAATAAAGCTATCGAAAAACTTAAATTTAAAATTAAAAGTAAAAATACATTTGACAAAATTTAATATATAAAGTATATTAATAATAAGGAGAAAAAAATGGAAAATAATAAACCTAAAACTGATTGGTCAAAAAGAGATATTGGTGCTCTCTGGAAAAGAGAAGGAAAAAACCAAAAGTATCTATCTGGTTATATCAAGGTAGATGAACTTGGTCTCGAAAGAGAAGTCAAGGTTGTTATCTTTTCTAATAAAAATAAGAAAGATAATCAAAAGGCTCCAGACTACAGAGTATATGTGTCTGAAACTATTGAGAATAAACAACAACCTAGCGCAGTCTCCAAAGCACCAAAAGCTAAAAGAGAAGTTAAGCCTGAAATCGTAGAAGAGTCAGAAGACATTCTATGAGTTTAGCTGTTAATGCTCCTCTTAATTCTGTAAGTTTTGGGCAAATCTCTTGCTCATTTCTTAGAAATATCTATGAATCAGATCCATCAACTAAATTAACGCTATTTCCAATCGGTAATAATATTGATTTGTCTAGCCAAAATTTATCTGATGAAAAATTCTTAGATTGGATTAAGGCTGGAGCATCTAACAGTCTATCAACTTATAGTAGAAAGAATAAGATTTTTAAACTTTGGCATTTAAATGGATCGCTAGAAAGCTATTCTAAGGAACAAATCCTTCTTTCCTTTTACGAATTAGATTCTCCTACAAAAGAAGAATTAAATATTGTAAAGAATAACTCAAAAGTTTTCTTCACATCAAACTATACTGTTTCTTTATTTAAGGATTTAGGTTGTTCGAATGTAGAATTTCTTCCATTATTTTTTGATAAGTTTAACTTCTCTATTAAAGAGAAAAAATATTTTTCAGATAATCGAATTGTATTTAACTTAGTTGGAAAATTAGAAAAAAGAAAGCATCATGAAAAAATTCTAAAGTCTTGGGTAAAAAGATTTGGCAATAATCCTAAGTATTCATTGCAATGTTCTATATATAATCCATTTCTGGACCCAAAGCAACAGTCAGCGGTTATATCAAATTGGCTAGATAACAAATCATATTTCAATATATCATTTCTTAGTTTTATGCAAAAAAATTCTGCCTATAATGACTATCTTAATAGTGGTGATATTGTTATTGGTATGAGTGGAGGAGAGGGTTGGGGATTACCAGAATTTCATAGTGTTGCTCTTGGAAAGCATGCAGTGATATTGAACCAACACTCATATAGAGATTGGGCCAACAAAGATAATAGTGTTCTTGTTGATGCCAATGGGAAAATCAACGCATTTGATGGGGTATTCTTTCACCCTAATCAACCATTTAATCAAGGTAATATATTTGATTTTAGTGAAGATGCTTTTCTTGCTGGTTGCGAAGAAGCGATAAATAGAGTTGAAAGTAATAGAATAAATTCTGCAGGGATAGCACTTCAAGAAAAGTTTAAAATTTCTAATTTCACCTCTAAGGTTTTAGAAGTTTTAAAATAATGCCTACATATATATTTCAGCATCCAGTTTCAAAAAAGACAATAGAGATTATACAATCAATAAAAGAAGAACACATCTACATTGATCAAGATGGCGTTGCATGGGAAAGAGTTTTTACTGTCCCGCAATTAAATACTCAAGATAAATTAAATGAAGCTTCATCCTCTAAAGACTTCGCTAGAGTAACGTCTTCCCAGCGTGGAAACTTTGGAGATCTTATGGATAGAAGCAAAGAGCTTTCTGAAAGAAGAAAAAAAATTTACGGAAAAGACCCTGTCAAAGAAAAACATTTTAAAGATTGGTCAAAAAAACGCAGAGGAAAGATACACCCAAAAAGTCACTCTGAATAAAATTGTTCATAACTTCTTATTTTTTTCTTTTTATTAGACCAAAAACACTGTAATATAAAGCTCACACTCGTTAAGCTTTATGAACATAAAAGTTAAGAAAAGAAATGGAACATTAGAAAAATTTAATATAGAAAAAATTCATAGAGTAATAAACTGGGCTATAGCAGATCTATCAAATGTAAGTTTGACGGATATAGAAATAAATGCAAAGATTAATATGGCTGATGGTGTTTCTACAAAAGAAATACATAAACTTTTAATTGAATCTGCTGCAAATTTAATATCAATAGAAAAACTAAATTATCAATTTGTAGCTGGTAGATTATTAAACTATCAATTAAGAAAAGATGTTTGGAAGGGAAAGCATGCACCAAGATTATTAGAATTTATTAATCAGGGTTTAAAATATAAAATATATGATCCTGTAATCTTAGAAAAATATGATGAAGATGAATTAAATAAGATGGGTGAATTTCTTGATCATGAAAGAGATTATAATTTTACATACGCTGGTATTAAACAATTATGTGATAAGTATCTAATTAAAGATAGAGTATCTGGTAAAATTTATGAAACTCCACAATTTGCTTATGTCTTAATTGCTGCTTATGCTTTTATAAATTATCCAAAAGAAACAAGATTAAATTATGTTAGAAAGTTCTATGATGCTATCAGTAGACATAAAATTAATCTACCAACACCTGTGATGGCGGGAGTAAGAACTCCAAGCAAAAACTATGCTAGCTGTTGTTTAATTGGAGTCGATGATTCTCGTGAGAGTATTACAGCTAGTGCTACTGCTGTTAGTATGGCTACAGCAAGCAGATGTGGAATTGGTATAGATGTTTCAAAAATTAGAGCCATTGGTTCGCCTATTAAAAATGGGGAAGTAGTTCATACTGGTTTAATTCCATTCCTTAAAATCTATGAAAGTAGCGTAAAGGCGTGGCAACAAAATGGATTACGGGGTGGTAGTGCTACTTGCAATATTCAATGGTGGCATTATGAAATCGAAGATATTATAGTATTAAAAAATAATGCTGGTACAGATGATAATAGAGTTCGTAAACTTGATTATACTGTAGGGATGAGCAAGCTTTTTTATGATAGAGTTTTAAAAGACGAAGAAATTACTCTTTTTAATACAGCTGAAGCCCCAGAATTATACGAGGCTTGGGGGACAAAAAATTTTGATAAGATATACAAAGAATGTGAAAGCAAAAAATTAAAAATAAAAAAGAAAATTTCTGCTCGTAAATTATTTTCTTTAATAATTAAAGAGAGAGTAGAAACTGGTAGGATTTATATTCTTAATGTTGATCACGCAAATGATCATGGTGCATGGTCAGATAAAGTTACGATGAGTAACCTCTGTACAGAAGTCATTCACCCAACTATACCATTAAATGATTATCATGATAAAGAAGGTGAAATTGGTATGTGCATTCTTTCGGCGGTCAATATGCTAGAAATTAAAAATTGGCAGGATCTTGAAAAGACCTGCGATCTTATCGTAAGATTTCTTGATGAAATTATTGAAATTCAAGATTATTTTAATGTTGCTGCTGAAAATTTTGCGAAGAAACGTCGCAGCCTAGGAATAGGTATTACAAATCTAGCAGCTTATCTTGCTAAAAATGAATTAAAATATACTTCTGATAAAACGCTACCAGTATTAGATGAATGGATGGAACATTTTCAATATTATCTTTTGAGGTCTAGTCTTGAACTAGCTAAAGAAAAAGGTAAGTGTGATAAATTTGATAGAACAAAATATTTTAAAGGTATCCTTCCGATTGATACATATAAAGATAAAGTAGATGAAATTTGTAAACGTAAGCTCTCTCTTGATTGGGAAAAGTTAAGAAAAGATATTAAAGAATTTGGATTAAGACATTCAACATTATCATCTTGTATGCCTTGTGAAAGTAGTTCTGTTATTCAGTCCTCTACAAATGGGGTAGAACCAATTCGTAGTCTTATCACTTATAAAATGAGCAAGATGAGTAAATTGCCAGTATTAGTTCCAGGGATTGGTAAATATGATAAAAATTATGAATTAGCTTATGAATTAAAAGATAACTCTGGACTACTTAAAATAAATGCTATTATTCAGAAATATATTGACATGGCCATATCAACTAATGTATACTATAATTATTCTCATTATGAAAATAATGTTCTTCCAGATTCAAAAGTCATGAAAGAAATTATGTACGCTTATAGCTTAGGTCTAATAAGTTTATATTATAATAATACCGACGATGGTGATAAAGAACAATTAATGAATCAAAAAGAAGATCGTGATTGTTCTTCTGGGGCGTGTAAATTATAATCTATGAAATCAGTATTAAACATAAAGAATATAGATCACACCAAACAGCCATTATTCTTTGGCGAAGACCTTAATCTACAAAGATATGATCGTTTTAAATATCCTATTTTCTTCGAATTATTTAAAAAGCAGGAGGAATTCTTTTGGTGGCCTCATGAAATTGCTTTAAGTAAAGATCGTGGAGATTATAGAGATCTTGCTGGCCAAGAGAGATTTGTATTCGATACTAATCTAAAATTTCAAACACTAGGAGATAGTATGCTTTCTAGGAGCATTCATTCACTAAAGGATTATGTAAGCAATCCCGAACTTGAAATTTGCATGAACACTTGGCAAAGATTTGAAGGAATTCATAGTTATTCATATTCTTATCTGCTTAATAATGTACATCCAGATGCAAGTAAATTTTTTGATAGTATAATGGAAGACAAAGAAATTGTATCTCGAGCCGAACTAATTAGAAATAATTTTGATAAAATTCTTGGAGACGACGACAAGAAAGACTTAAAGCAAAAGATTTTTGATTGTATTCTTTCAGTCAATGTAATGGAGGGCCTTGTGTTTTATGCTAGTTTTGCTTGTTCTTTTTACTTTGGGTATCGTGGTAAAATGGAAGGAAACGCTAAAATTATCAAATTTATTCAAAGAGACGAAGCCCTGCATTTTGCAACAACTCAAAATTTAATTAAAATTCTTCGGGAAGAAGATAAGGAAGGATTCTCTTCTATCGTAAAGAAGAGTGAAGATAAAATTTATGCGTTCTATGAACAAGCTGCTAAGAATGAAATTGAATGGGCAGAATATCTTTTCAGTAAAGGTTCCCTTTTAGGGTTAAATGCAGAAGTTCTTTCTGGCTATTCAAAATGGCTTTGTGACGCTCGTCTGCGATCATTAGGATATAAGAAAATTTTTAATCAAAAAGATAACCCAATTGCTGGTTGGCTAGACAGTTATCTTGATAGTAGCAAAGTGCAAGTCGCACCACAAGAAACAGAGATTTCTACTTATAAAATTGGCGCAAGGAAGACTGATATTTCTGATGACGATTTTAAAAGTTTAAGTCTTTAATTATCTTGGAGTTGATATATAATCTAGTCTTACTTCTTTTGCTGTCTCGGTTATTATATAAAATGAGCATTTAAAAAATGTAGTTAATTTCATTGCATCACCAATATTTTCTACAATTGGACATTGACGAATGAAGCGGCTACACATTGCATAACCTATAATTTCTGGATATCTTTTATCCAAAAAACCTTTAGGATGGTAAGTTATCATTTCTGCTTTTCTCTGCCCCGAGCAAAGCCAAGTTGCTTTTGTTCTAGTCCCACCATTAATTGGAGGAAGAGGTAGAGGAGTCGGACCAACAATTGGTTGCGAAGATATAGGGCAAAAAAGACAACCATCAATAGGGATACAATCTCTTGGTGGCATAGATATCGTTGGGTTCCATGGAACATTTTGGAAAAGAATATTTTTATATGGAGGCGTTCTAGACATAAAAGTTCTAATTTTTGGTTTACATGTTCCTACCGAAGGAGGAACGTAAAACTTACATCCACATCTTTTAGGGCCTACATAAGGAACTTTTCTGTATAAGCAATTTCTTATCCAAACACCACATCCATTCTGAAATCCACCATTACATACTGGTGGCAACCAATCTCTTTCTTCATTTTTAGGTATTAAAGTAGATGGTATATCATTAATACATATAGAATAGGCATTGCCACCATGATCTATAAAGCCAGTGCAACAACACCTTGGACGATTTGAACAACTTAAGCCAAAAGTATTTATTGGACAAGGACAAGATGGTTTTACCGGCTGAATTATAGGCATTTGAACAATTGCTGTTGGAGGATTTACTTTTATTGGGATTGGAGCGGACTTAGGTGGTGGAGTTATTGTAATATTTGATTGTGGCGGAGATACCGGTTTGATTATGTTGACTGGCGGATTAACTTTTGGTGGAACAGATACTGGAGTAATTATTGCTTTCTTTGATTGATCAGATGTAGGGAATTTAGGAGTTGAGACTAATTGATTAGGAAAGCTTGGAACAGTAGTTTTTTTGAATGATGACATATTTTATAATCATTGTTTTCTTTGAGAAATTCTAGAAGCCATAATATAATCCATTTGCTGGATACTATTTACAATATTATCTAGATTAGAATTTGTGTCTACATTTGGAGTAGAAGCATAACTTAAATTATTTGTTGTCCCACAACATAGATGTCCATCATTTACTAATGATAAATTTGTTTCAAATGTAAAAACTTGTGCTTTCCATGAAATTTCAAATTCAAAAATATATGTATATATAGTACGAGCCAGTCCGCCAGGTTCAGATGGATATAAAGTTCTATCGTAAGCTTTAATAAATACTGTATCTTTTTTAGAAAATAAATCTCTTTTACATTTAGACGGAAATTCTTCGCTTTCTAAACAACTAATATTGTCTGAAACTACTTGCATTGAAGTAGGCTTGCTTGTGTCTAAGCATCCATTTGTCCCATAACTATAAGGATTATAGTTTAGCCAGCTTCCTGTGGCGCTATCTATCGTAGCCATTGCTGGGAATGGGTTTAAAACTACATAATTTGGATCTAAGAAAGATGAACCACTACCTTCTGGGAAATCCCAAGAAAGTTGAGGAAAATCAGAAGTAATTCCTCTTAAACAAATAATCCTTGGAGGATTTGTTCTCCATGAATCTGTTGGAGCTCCGACCTCCGCAAGAGTTAAGCATTTTGATCTACCTACAGTTTTTGCTTTTAGTGATGTTACTTCTATACTAAGAATATTAGCTGTTCTTGTGGCGCTCCAAGCTGTAGATCTTTTACAACATGTACTCATTAATCAAAATCTACCTTTACTAAACAAAAACCATTTGAACCTATTGTACTTAAAAACTTACCAATTTTTACTGTACCATCTGTAGCAATTCTTCCTCCATCTCCTACATAAGCTGCGTCTCCTATTGAAGGATTTCCGCCACCAGCAATTGTATGATTTGCGATATCAATATCATTAATTAATACAATACCTTTAGTCAAAATTGGAGCAGCATGAACAAGGGGAAGAACAACATTCATTTCAGACATTTTTCTGGGATTAAAAATTAATTTTTCTCCATTCTCATCTTCTTCTCTTACATCATAAAGCAAAAGACCTATAGCTGTGGGTGCATCATTCCAGCTTACTATAGGCTCTACCCTTCCAACTACATCAAATAAATTATTAACTGTGTTTTTATATTGTGCACCGAGTCCATTAGATAGGCTAATTGGATCTTTACCTGGAGATTGAGTTGGTTTAACAAGTGTTCCTTTATTTGCAACTACACTGCAAGCAAATAAATTGATTACATCGTGTTCACTATAATCTCTGAAAGGAAGTAATGTTGGCATATATATTTTTATTACACTTAAACTAAAAAGTTAGTGTAATAATAATCAGTTCTTTAATAAACGACCTTTTTGGGTGAATTCGGTGGATATCTCTAAGAGACAATACCGAGCCAAGACAGCTGGGAAAGATAAGCTGTAAGGTGTAACGACTAGGCGATTGAGTACCAACAATAAAATTGCCCACGAGCGCCCAATCTCTATTTATAGAGAAGATATAGTCTGAACTTTATAGTAATATAAAGATGTTAAGTATAAACAACTTAACGATAACAATCTGGTGGAAATTCCAGGCTGGAGAAAACGCAATTTAAAGGCTCCCAAGCTAATAAAGGCGCAGCATGCCGGGATAATCTGGTTGACCAAATGAGTGAAAATGCAGAATTATTAAAACGACTAGGACTTGCTAGTTTAAATGTTGCTAGCCAAGATTCTATAGTTGATGCTCAGAAACAAACTCATCCTGTTTTAAAAAATTATAAAATAGATATCATAAATGATGGAACTTTACAAAATACTAAAGCTAAAATTTCTTTACTCGGGCCGATTAAGGGAACGCCAGGAACATCTTTTTATAAAGAATATCAAATAGATCCTGCTAGCGAAGGTTATTATGTTGAAACAGAATCTTCTTTACCTGTATTCGGTCAACTATCATTTTATAATCCATCAAAAGAATCTCACTCATTAATTGGAAATAATTATTTTAATATTTTTACATCTTCTTTTAAAAGTAAAGATCAAATTAAGATAAGAGGGATTGATGAAAATCTTTCTTATGTAAGACTAGTTTTTAATAATGGAAATACAAATCAAATAAACGGATTTTATAATAAACAAGGAAATAAAATACCTATACAAACGCAAGATTTGACTAGCGTATTCTCAGGTAAAGAAGTAGCCAATACGACCTCTAATTTTAGACTTTGGGGAGAAAATAGGCTTCCAGGTGAATCTGGAGTTACAAATTTAAATAATTTTTACTTATCATATCCAAATACTGTTTCTACTTGGAATTATAATGGATATAATATACCAACAAAACTTGCTTGCTTTATGAAAAATGAAGCTTCTGGAATAAAAGATTTAAATGGAATACTTTTGATTTCAACTGGTACTGCCGAGAATGAAAAAATTTGCTATATATCCCCTCATAAAGCTACGACTGGTCTATATAATACTATAATATTCGGAAAAGAAGATAAAACAATCACAAGACATAAAGGAGTTTCAATTAGTCCAAGAACTTTTTCAGAAAAAGTACCATTTGGCGTAATAGTTTATTCTATAGTTTTAGGTTCTGAATTTTTAGAAGAAAGAATTTTCCCATCTGGTATTAGATTAGTAAAATCTGGAGATTATAAAATAAGTAATGATTATTCTTTTAACGGATTTATAAAAAATTATCCATCTCCAGATGGATTTTACCCAAAAGATTGGAGTCGTCCTTACACAATTGATAGCAACCAACATCTAAGACAGCAAACTCCTATAAAAAATACAGCCTTCTATGAAGCGTATAGCGGCATATATAATGGGAATAGAACATTTAATACTGGAACATGGGATGGAATCATCCCTGCAAGAACTCCGTTTAAAATAGAGCTTATATCTTCAGCATTCAACGAAGATGCAGGAACAAATCATATTATATATCCAATATACTCTGGATTTGGTTTATTTAATGAAAAAGACATAAAGATACATGAATCATTATCTTCTTTTAATTCTAATTTAGATGGAACTGAATTTAACAATACAAAAGTAAAAATATCTGAAGATAAAAATATAATTTCCATGGGTAGAGGTAGAGGAGATAGCTTAGCTGAAGCTTATGATAAAGCTAAAGAAAATTTAAAATTTATTAATTTTAATAAACATTCAAACATAATTAAAAAGAACGTACCAGAAATATTACAGCCAAATAGAACATTAAGAAGGTTTATGCATTTCTTACAAGATAAGAAGCAAAAAATTTCTAATTATTCAATAACTACTCAATCTGTTGTTATAGATACTCCGGTAATAGGATTACCTCCAATTCCAGATGAATTTATTGAGCAACTAGGATATTCATACGTTTCTATTAATGAAAATTTTAGCTCTACAACAGCTATTGGAAACTCTGTAAAATTTTATGAATTAGCAGAAGTATCTACAATTATTTTAAATGATGGAACAGAAATTAAGACTCCAATTTACTTTAGCCAATCTAGTCAATATGCTCTATGGGCTAAGCTAGATGATACTGGGGATGATATAATGTGGATGATAACAGCGATAGATAAGTTAAACAATACTGATTTATCAAGTTATCCAAATTATTTTAGATGCGACTCAAATATCAAAAGCCAAAATTCATCAGGAACTCCAGCGTTTTATGGTTACGGAATTTGGGACGGATTATCATTTTCGCTAAGATTAAAAGCAATTAAAGAAATTACAGGAGTTACAGCAGATGGATATCAAGGTGGTGCAATATCGCAACTAATTACAGATGCTGTAGAATATGAAACTGCTTGGAAGAATTTAGGTCTAATTGTAGAGCCTGTTCAAGTTGATTTTTCTCTAGAAGCTATAATGCTGCTAGGAACAAGAGGTAGTGCTCTTAATTTAAGAGCTAGAGAAAACTCATATAGGCAATTAAATGTTGGTGCGATTAGTACAGCAAATATAATGCCTCGTTTGAAGTATATATTTGGAACTTTTGCTAAGAAAGATTGGGATACTATTAACGGAAACGAATTGTACTAAATTTCTTCAAAATCAGTGTTATTGCAGCTGTAATTATCTAAGTCATCTTTGTATATATCTTCGTCTTCAGATCCAGAGCAATAAATTGTAGAACTTATCATATTCCATTCTAAACTATTGTTTGATTCAACATACTCTAAAGCTTCAGTTTGAGCTTGTTCCTCGTCTCCAGATGATTCTACTTCAAGGTCTATAAAATATAAATCTTGTTTCTGAATTTTTACAATGTATTTTTTTCTGTCTTCCATAATTAATTTAAAGGAGTATTATCCTGATATGTACCATCCTGCAAACTTTTAGAGTTTACATATTCAAATGGATCTTCATAATCATCTTCGTTATAATTTAAGTATTGTTCTTCTTCTTCGTCCCAGAAATTATCTTCTTCAAGAAGAAGCGAGCAACCTTGAATTTTTGTTTTTTTATTTAAATTTCTTTTAGGCCTATTTTTTATAGACTCTAAAAATTTTTCAAGAGTTTGTTTTGCGTTAAGTAAAAAATCTTCAAGAATTACATTATTTGAATTTATTTTATTCAAATTCTTATCAAATAAATTACCTGTAACAGTTGCAAATTTATTTTTATTCCAAATTTCTATTCCCTTAGAATTAAAATTATTACATAAATCTACTCCACGATTAGAGATAACTTGAAAAGAGTAAAATATTTTTTCTTCTGTATTGTAATTAACAAATATTCTAACTCCTTTTCCAGATGGAGATATCTCTGTGTAAGAATTTAGATTATATATAAAATCTTTAAGAAATTTAGATTTAATCTTAGAATCTTCTAGGCAATCATCAAAATCAAGAACTACTATATTTTCGTTCCCATGGCTGCTGAAGCCTATACCAGCCCAAATATCATCATGTTTATATGCTCTATAAACTTTTTTTATATTTTCTAAATCTAAGCATTCGTCTTCAGTCCTACTAAAATTAGAGTGCGTGACTGCAGAAACAGGAACTTTTGTAGTTCTATAAACTCCATCGAAATATTTTTTATCTACATATTTCCATATAATCCATCTTTTTAAAGAAGCTAGTTCTTTAGGTATATTTTCCCAGTTTTCTTCATTAAACGAGTAAAGCATTACTATTAATAGTATCTAGATATTGATTAATAATCTAAAAATTATTATCTATAGTAAATTAAAGCAGAAAACTAACAGCCAATAAATAATTTAGATTATTAGTATTCAGAGTGTAAATATATGTATGAATTTGGATTTAAATTCTTTATTTAATATAGTCTTAGGAGCATTAACTTTTTTGGGTGGATGGTTATTTACTAGAGTATTTTCATTATTTGACAGACAAGAAGACCTAATAAAAGATATAAATGATAAAACCTTTACCGATTTTATAGCTTTAAGAAAAGAAGTGGAAGAAGAGAGTAGAAAACATCAACAGGAAATAGCAGACTTAGCTTTAAAAGTTAGTACTACTTATGTAACTAAAGAATCTTTTGAAGCTTATTTTGATAGAATTGAAGCTAAACTTGATCGTAATTTTGAAACAATTCAACAATATTTAATGAACAAAGATAAAAAATAACTGTAATAGTTAATGTGACTCTTTCTGATAGGGATATAGATTTCTTTGCTAAAAAATTAAAATTATCAGAAGAAAAAACTTTTTTACTTTTACAAGATCCAGATTGTTTACCAGAGATATTAAATAAAGTTTCAGAAGAAGATATTAATGGCATAGTAGATATTAGTTTTCCAGTATTTGCAGAACTAACGATTATTAAATATAGTAAAGATTTAAAATATTCATTTAAGGAGAAGGAGTATATATCGGAAGCAGTCGGATACAAATTTTATGATCTTATAGAATATCCACTACAAAATAAATATTTTTTTACTCTAGATCATAATGAAGAAACGGCCAAATCTGTTTTAGTTTTTTTAGGATTTTTTTATAAGAGTTTAGAAAAATTAAGAAGATCTTATCCATCAGAATCAATTTATTATAATATAGCTAAAAGTGGATTCGAAAATTCAGGTAAAGAAGAGATATCATATCATCTAAAAGATTGGATTAAAGTATTAAGAACTATACATAATGAAGTTTGGTTTTAACAATTACCTCTCAAATTATTTAACTTTTCTTTGATATCCAAAAGGGCTTTACCTCCAGATTGATTTATCTGAAGTTAAGTAATATCAACCCAACTTTTCTTTTGACTCCAAATTTAACGCAATTTCAGCGAAAAACGGGCCATCGCACTTACGGATCAGAGGTAGCTTCGATCTCTACATTCTGCGATGCCTATAGCTACATTCCCTTCACTAGCCATATTATGTACAAACGAAGGTTTTAATAGTTGTCAGCCCTTTAGACATTGCTATCTCAAGAGTTGATAATTGATTTTTTGACATCAATAAACTGCCATAATGGAAGGCTATGTATCAATATATGATACTATATGTTGTAATATTTGTCAAATTTTTATTGATATTTTTTTATATGTATTATACAATGTGTAATTAGTCTTAAGTTCTTTGACATGGGCTCGAATTTGGTTTCGATTTTAGTAGTAAGAATTAAAATGCAGGTAGAGGTTTAGGTGGGACTCTTAAAAAAGCCTTAAAAAGTATTAACTGCCAAAACAGCAAAATACAAAGGTCATATCTCTGCTAGGGTTTCTCTAGTTGAGGAGACCGCTTCTGTAGCTTAAGATCTACAGCGTGATTACCACGACACATCTACTGGATAATTGCGTATTTAGATGTCTTTGTCTTTAAAGTTTTTTTATTCTTTATTGGCTTCGTATTCAAAATAAAACAGCCGAGTATGTTTGTTCTTTATCTATACAAAGCTAAAAACAAAAAGAACTAAACTTGTAGTATTTTAATTTAAATTATCTAAAAGACCTCGGTTCAACTCCGAGCGAGTCCATGATATAAAACATGAATAATAAAGAAAAAGCAATAAAATTACTAGAGCAGATTATAGAAAAGAATCAATTTGATGATTTTCAAAATAAGCAAGTTGGAGAGAGCTGGAATACTTATCATCTTAAAATATTACTAGATTTATTGAAACATATTTAATTGTGTAAATAACCTATGGGCTATATCTATAGAACTCAATCCTCAAGTCTATACATAGATACCCCAATAATAGGGATACCTAACGAAATCATCTATATTTCTATTATAAGTGGATTTTCAAGATATAATGGCCCCTATATACAATTAGAAACAGGATCAGATTTATTTTTAGAAATGTATAGAAAAGATGGCTATAGTGGACAAGGACTCCCAATAAATCAATTAAGGATATGGGCAAATCTGGGAACAAATTGTCAGATCCATGGTTATTTAGATGAAAGCGGAAATAACTTTCCAGGAACTCAAAACCTATATGATTACAGTTATTATAATCAAAGACATCTTGGTGGAGGATATAGTATACTTTGGCGCCCATATTTTACGTTTTCTAATGTGTACGCCGAGCCTCCGCACAACTATCCGCCGATTGGTGGAGCTGATCCTTTGGATTGGGTTTGGGATAAAAATATATTGCTTTTTACTGCTGTGTCTCCTCCCGAAGCATTTGGTTTAAATATGGTTCCAGGTTCTTCGCCACAAGCTCAAACATATAAAGTTTCTGTTCCATTTAGAACTGTATTAACAAATAATGGACAAAATTTTATTGTGCAAGGAAATCAATTTGCTCTAAATCCAACCGGAGGACTACCAATTTAACAAGTGTAATTAATTTAATGAGTTACGTTATTAGATCAAATTCAGAAAATCTTTTTATAGATACTCCGATAATTGGACTTCCAAATGATATAATCTTTTTGACAGTTGAATCTGGAGCGTCAAGATATAATGGTCCATATATCTCTCAACCTAGTGGCTCGGAAGTTTTTCAACAAATATATTATAATTATGGTTATGATGGAATAAGCATGTGGTCTTTGAAATTTTGGGTAAATGCAGTAAATAATTGCTATATTGAATCATCTGTAGGTCCAAATGGAACGCCAGCTTGGAACAGAACCATAGTTCTTTATGATCCAGAGTATTACTCTTTAAGAGAGGAGGGGTTTTACAGAATCCTTTGGAGCCCATATTTTACATATTCTGGAGATTATAATACCATTCAAACATTAGAATGGAGTAAAAATCATTTAATTTATCCAGCCTCTACTCCACTAGAGTACG
>Ga0194115_10003843_pt1 | contig 16583 bp, 19 predicted proteins | sample TA2MahsurfametaG_3_FD_148656 | JGI IMG/M metagenome (GOLD analysis project Ga0194115, IMG submission 148656) | Freshwater microbial communities from Lake Tanganyika, Tanzania - TA2015002 Mahale S4 surface | ecosystem: Environmental > Aquatic > Freshwater > Lake | place: Tanzania: Lake...
ACGGATACCAGTCCAGACGACAAGCACAATTTACTGCGACATTGGACAGACGCTCAGACGCCACAGTACGTGTCATACATACGGTACCGCTGTTTTTGCAAATAACTATGTGGTAATGTACGTGTCCATAGGTATGTTAATGCATACTATTCCGGATATTTATGGCGACACTCTCATGAATCGATGACCCACTCGAGAACCAAGGAGCGTTGAAATGACCCAATATGGTGTTTGTTTTCGTTTCCGTGTCTGATCGCTCTTCGGCAGGGAGAGGCTTGAAGCTACTTCGAGTTTTTCAGCACAAACAGCCAACACGGCCCTCTATCTTGAAGGATAGATTCCCTGCTTTTGCATCGGTTTCCTAGAACATATACTCAATCTACTTGACGCGGGGGTTTCGGGTGGGAAAACCGACCAAAAAGAAACGAAGAAGAATGCCAGAATACTTTCGTGATGAGCTTGACGAAGACCCTACAGATGAACTTCAAACGATTCAACCAATGGAAATTGGAGGCGTTGACGATGATGACGACAATGTCGGTGGATCCAGGATGGCGAATGGATCATCGTCTTCTTCTTCTTCTAAGCAGCCATCTCATGGACAGTATGTATACTACCTAAATGGGAAGATTAGGGCACAAAAGATTGGGAATATGAAACTATTCTTTCCAGAATACTTTGATTCATCAGGATGGGGTGTGTTGGGACCACATTGGCATGGTCCGGTCTGTGTATGGGGGATATTAGTCATCGTGACACACTTTTGTTTAAATTCCGCAAGGAAGATTGGATTCGGTTCGGAATTGATCTGTTATGGGTTCTTTACGGCATGTACATTTTGTTTGACCGATGTCGCTCTACGGGATCCAGGAATTTGTCTCTTTAAGGAAGTTCCTAGTTCTGTCCCACCATCCGAAATCCATCAATGGAGATGGTGTGATCTTTGCCAGGTATATCAACCCCCCGGTGCTGTACATTGCGTTTCATGTAATGTATGTGTGATGGGGTATGACCATTATTGTGTATGGATGGGTACATGTATTGGCAAACGAAATTATCGTCAATTTGTCCGATTCAATGTCAGTTGGCTCTATTATCTACTATATGTCTTTTTCTGGTTGAAGGTATTTGGACCACTTATCTTCGGATAAGGCCCCCGCTGCGGTGATCGTCGACACCTTCCCATCTACCTCCCCCACTTGCCGTCTACTTAGAAGGAGTGTTGTTGCATCTTTTGTGTAATAATGTTGTTGTTGACGTTTCAATATTTCCTTTTTCATTATGTTTGCCTACATCACGGATATGGACTGGATATGGAGTCGCATAGTGATGTCGACGTAAAGACAAGATTCTAGATTATCAGCACGAGTACCTTCTACCAGGGCTTACGGGTCAACGTCTCCTATTCCAATACAGAGATATTTCCATCCTCTCCTCTACCATCTTCATCATCGATTTCGAAGGTACGATACACTGAACGATTCCGTGTTGCCAGTCGGATACGACGAAAAACTATGGAGGGAGTTCAGGGGTTATCGGATGACAACTGATTTCTTTGGGGGAAATGTCATTTATTTTTTGAAAATCCGTCCCTTTTTGGGAGCATCCCCCAAAGATATTGGTACTGGCATCGCCAGCCTTTCACCCCGTCAAAATGACGTCCGATTCCCACTTCCATCACCATTTCTGACACGGCACGTCAATCGATCGATGATTTTTGCTCAAAACGCTTCAGAGAGCAGGCACCGAATATCGACACAAACACATGATAAAGAAAGATGAAGTTTCTTCCTAGCTACAAGTCTGTCGTGCTGTTGATGAGTGCGGTAATCATTGGTATCCATCCATGGACGACTGCCTTTCCCATCATCCGCAGTCCATCGGCAAGAAAATCGAAACCTTCTCGAGGGACGACCAACACTCCATCCACTGCTTTATCCTTGTCCTTGTCACCGGTAGAATTATGGGCGATACGGTTAGGTTCTGGAATTTCAACCTATATATCCTTTGTAGCATTTACTGATCGACCACGTGGGACATTGACGGTGGATCCGTCCTGTTTAGAAATGAAAGAAAGTCAAGTACCTGGAGCGGGACTTGGATTGTTTGTAACGAAACCACTACGAAGGGGGACTGTCTTGGGGACATATCCTGGTGTCGTCGTTCCATTGCCACAAAATATAGACAAACTTCGGACCTTTCCTCAATGTGAGGGATATACCTGGCGATTTTCGGATAATCGTTTCGTCATCGATCCGACAAATCCAGAAGGGAATATAGAAAATATGTGTCGTGGAGGGAATATGGGTATGCCCTTGAGTATTGTACTCTTTCAGACATTCCTACGATTTATCCAAGTACCGACGACACTCTGTCGGATCAATGAACCACCCAAGGGTAAGGATGTCAATGTCGCTACCGATGAAGACCTCGAGGCACGGACCGTGACGTTTACGTTGGAGCGTGATGTCTACGAAGGAGAAGAACTCTTTATTGATTATGGATTAAGCTATGATCGATCAAGGTATGGTGGCTAACAAAGTCATCCATCACACGAAAGGTGATCTTCTCCTTCGTAAAAAATGGGGAATCGAATTTGCCAAGTGGCATCTCCCCAAACCACGACTGAAATACAGGAAGCGATCCGAATTGGAAAAAACACGAATCGTAGAATCTATGAGCTCCCGCTAGCAACTGTACTTCATGAAATCTTTCCCACAAATTTTCGATCGACGGAGGTATATAGAAAAAAGAAGAAGAAAGAACCATGTGGTTTCACAAGGCAGTATATACTCTCTTGGTCTTGAATGTCGGTGTCGCTGGGTCGACTGTCGATATTCCGGCTACTACTCGTGAGGAGGGTTTGATGGCAATGATCCAAAAGAAGCTTGATATTCTTGGTTCACGAAACTTGAGAAGTACGATCTTCTTGTTGTCTATTGACAACGAAGAAGATGATAATGCTGATGCCAAGTCCGTCAAGAACAAGGATCCATTTCAAATTTGTGATATGGTGGAACTATTTTTGGGTGATTTTTTTCAAGGACAGGATCCCCTGAAGGGTGGACATTGTGATTGTTCAGGAAATCTAGTCAATGCGACTCATGTCGTATGTGACTTCCCTCATGTCTGTGATGAGATGATGGATGATAGTCTTTGTGCCGATATGGCAATCAATGTTACATTGACTGGATTCCTCGATGAACATGGTCGATTCGGTCCTGATCCCAAAGTGAATATTTCTGCCTGTATGGAACCAGATCTTCCCAATATTGAGATGATGTGTCTTACTATGGACTTTATGAAACCGAAATTTTTCTTCCCCACGGCCTGTTCCTTTTCGTATGGTGAAAAGGAATGTGTCTGTGTCATTGATGACGAAGTCCCCTGTTATGACTTTGATTGTTCTTCGGCCTTACCTGATCCTCTTGACATGTATATTGTTTCCAACAAATGCAAAAAGGTCGACTTGTCTGAGAATGGCCTTGATGTTTCTGTCTTCCTCCCCGCCTTGGCTGACTTTCCTTCCGATGGTGAAAAGATTCCCAGCACTTCTATGGAGGCAAATTTCTTGGAACAAGCTGCAGAATGGAAGGAAGAGCATGTGGGAAACTAACAAGAAGTTTATACGATGCATCGCAATCGTGAAGATACCCACCTCGATGGTTTAGCTTCGTACAGCACTAGAATATAGGCGACGTCCTACGTCTAGATCCTAATGATAAGTAATCACTAAAATGGTATGATATCCCGGGTCAAATCAGTCGTAGGGACAGTACGGGTCGAAGTGGTCTTTGCACTTACTGTTAGGTTCTGTGAAACGCGCTACGTTGGGTCATGTGTCTTTGATGCTAAACAAAAACAAGAAGCACATTCTCTCACGGTCACATTTCGCAACTTCCTGGATCCCATCCAGGTACATAGCCGTGTGTATCATGCTTCCATAAAGAGATTCTTTTGGATTGTATGATATATGCTTGTCTTCCTTTAATGAAGGAGAGTAGTCATGGTCATATCCAACAACAACCCATACAATCATCGGAGGCAGTCGCACTTCAACAGATTGTGTAAGCTGTCTTCTCTGGTACCATCGTCAGTTCGAAATCTATTGATGACGACGATTCTTGGGATTGTTATGATCCTAATCAGTCTTCGAAATTACGACACTATGACGTTCGTCGTCATGGATCCATTACGTCTTGAAATGGAAACAATGGGAAGAAACACATCGACGGTTGTGGGAGAGGAAGGTAGTCGATCTACCGAAATGACTGCTTTCTACAATTCAGTAGATGGTGGATCAAAACATAACAACGATAAAGACAACAAGGAGTTAGGTATGAAACAAGAATCTTCAGTATGATTACAAATGAAATCTGTTAGAGTGGTATATGAAAAGGATTATGATGTGGATTATAGTACCTACACAGTCTTCAACGCGACCTTTTTTGATCAAAGTCCTGAATGTACCCCATTATTGAACGAAGATGAAGTTTCATTTACATTGGTATCTCAAACATCATTAGAACGATTATGGTTAATGAAACATCATTGTCAACGTTGGAAGGTACCTAATCCAATATCAATCGCTATCTTTCTTCCACCCAATTCTTCATCGACACAATATACACCGGAATCGATTGTACAAGAACTAAATGAACGATGGGAATGTCAAGTCCATATTCGTATGACGATTACAATCTTGATCGGGACAAGTCCAATGGATCGATATCCTGTCAATCTATTACGGAATTTAGCCATTCAAGGTGTAAGGACAACACACTTTGCCTATACGGATTTAGATTTCCTAATATCCGATGGATTGTATGATGATTTGATGTCTGCTGCACCATATATTGCCAAGGACCCATATGCTGCTATTGTCATTCCAGCCTTTGTCTATTAAAGTGCCTGTCCGAAGGATATCCCGAATAGTACCGAAACGATAGATTATCTAGAAAGAGAAGAATGGCCCGTACCAAGGAAGACCTCCTTCCTTTATGGAAGAAGGATCGTGAGGATGTACCGAATGTGAAAGATGGCTTTCATGGTGTCCATTTCCATGGAAGTACCCGGTATGAAGAATTCAAGACTCAGACAGATCTCATTGAAATTCCTTGTATTGAAAATTATCTGTATGAACCCTATTTGGCAGTCCGATTGTGTAAGGATTTACCGAAATTTCCCGAATCCTTCAGAGGATATGGCTTCAATAAGAATGTTTGGATCATGTGGTTAACAAGGAAACTTCCCTATAAATTATGGCAATCTTCTCGAGGATTTGTCTTCCATATTCCACACCCAGTATCGGAATCCTGGAGAAGAGCCAAGAAGCCAGACCCTGCCACCGGCAAAGTCCGAAAGGCACCCAAGGAACATGATGCCTATCTCAAATGGTTCAAGACCGTTCCAAAACATCCCGACCGTATCAAACAATGTCCCAAGGTGAAACACTAGGGAACGGACCTCATCAAGAAGGTAGCATTCACTCAGGGGGATGACGATGGACGCACTCTCGGATAGGATCCTAGAAGACATTTCCCCATAGATATGGGTCTTGATGGTCATGTCTTGTAGCCTTGTTTTCCATTCTCGTCATCATGGATATGATCATCTAAATCCAAGACATGACCAACACCATTCATTGGATCACAATTGTGAAGCATCTCACGATTTCTTTCACTCAGGGGTAGGACCACGGTCGTTACCCCATTGGCATCCTTCGTGTCCTCAACACCCCAAAGATGATCCCTTTTGACTTGAAGGATGAGAGTACCAGATTGATTATCCGCTCCCTGGATAGTATAGGAATGATCATCCTTGTGACTCCATCGTGCTGCCGATCGACTGAAATCACTATGTGTATGGTAGAGGGTCGTGGCCTGATACATTGTCCACCAGTCTGCCCAAAGTTGCAACCATTCCTCTGTATGGGTGGTTGTCCTTGGTGGGGGTATCTTGTCGTTGTGTCCTTGGTTCGCCGATTCCGAATTTGTTTTGGATGACCATTCGATCAAGGGCAAAGCAGAATGTCGGACCCCCGTCCATGGTGGATGATTCCATCCATACTGAGTTTGAAACCATGAATAGTAGTCAACGCGATTCGTCACTAGATAGGTAGTATTTTTGGGAAGTGTTTCTCCCATTGCCTGTCGAGTGATGACATCCAAACCCCTTCGAATATCATGATCGTTATCTGGTTCACGTAAATGCACAACCGTTGTAGGCGGATCCACTCTCTTTTCTGTCGTCGACGTAGTGGTCGATGCGTCTTTCATGGTTGACGTTGTCCACGGCAACATCTCTAGTAGAGCATGAGTCGGACGGTAATAATCCGTCCATTGAATGATTGGGTAAGGAATGTTGTCGGAGGTAGTCGAAGGCGAGGCAAGTCGTCCTTCTACTTCCATCCGTGACGATCCCAAGAGTGGTCTTCTTCTCGTTGTTGTTGTTGTTGTTGTTGTTTCTGGAGGAGTAGGCCATCGGGGATAATCATTCGCCACAAAATAAATGAAAGTTTCAGGTCCTTCTAAACGACGTTTCATTTCACATTCATTCAATGGTGTTTTGTGGATGGCATAATTCAATAACCAAATACTGTTGCTAGAAGTCCGTGGTGGAAGTAACGTCGACTCATGAGATCTTGTCGTCGGATGATGCAATAAATTGGAACATTCAGGTGTCAAGGCTTCCCATGCCATGATCCAATCCTCCCAATCTTGTGAGATACAAACAATACGAGAGAATTCCTGACCTAAGAAATGTGCAGCCAAGAGACCATTTAGGATATTCCCCACTCCCTGTGCTTCCTCTAAGGGTGGTCGGAAGATAAGGAATCGTGTCGTAGTGTTGATATTTGTTGTTGTTGTTGTTGTATGGATGTTCTTGCCTGTTGTTCGTTTAGAGGAAAGATCAGATGTCCCATATTGCATCAAGGTAGCAGAATGAGGATCGATTATGGGTGGTAGTCTCCATGACGTTTCAGAAATCGGTTCGTCATCCGGACCAGGATCAGGCACAGCATAAGTCTTTGTTGTCGTCATCATCATTGTAGGTCTTCGTAGTCGAGACAGTTCTCGATTCGATGTTTGGAAGGAACGTGTCCATCGTTTCGGAGTCGAATAGAGAATAGTCCCCCATATGTATATGATGATCGGAAGAATCACAATCCTCCTTATCCTTGTTGATGTTATTGCTGTTGTTGTCATTGTTGATATCCGATTCGTCCTTGTATTATTCTTCATCATTGTAAGGATTTCTCGGATCCAACAGAGATATTGATTCCGCGTTTTCAAGGACGTTTTTGTTGTTGATGTTGACATGGGACGATGATCCTCATCCTTTCTCAACTTTTCATACCCTCGAGATCGTTCCCGAGGTCCCTCCATGAGAAGAACAACGACACTATCTCACCCAACCCAACAACAACCATCAAAACAGTATCCCAATTTTACGTTGTCGTTCTGAAGGATTGCATGTAGAAGTGAACGCCGATCATTTCCTCTTCTTTATTCCACTTGTTTGGTACTTTTTCGTTTTGACCTTTTCCTGCTGGATATATAACGGACTTGACCCGGCATGCGACGATTCCCTCCACCGCCGGCCGGACTCTCTCTAGAGTTTTCGTCTATACGAATGTGGCGGTAGCGAAGATCCTCATTCCAACGTAAATATAACGAATCCCAGCCGTATACATGTACATGTTTATCATACCTACCTACATACATGCAGACAAAATGTGGTAGGTTCTTCAAATCTTGACCAATCGAGCGGCGTCTTTTTTTTGGGCTACCACAACAAGGATTTCCCTTCCGATATTGTGCTCACAGGGGAGGATTGGCAGAGTGTGTTTCGTTTGTCCTAGGGACGACTATTTTATCTTTCGTATTTTCGATACGTTTCTTTCCCTCTTGTGTTTTTTGATGAAAAAGCACGGAAACTCATTATTACTAACCTAGTGATTGCAAGAAAATAATCGCCCGCCTTCCCCCCCTTTTTTTAAAATCCCCTTTGCACTTTGAACAAAAAAAACCACCCCAACAGACATTTACAATGTCAAGTCCTACCGATGCTCAATGGCAAGGATTTTCCAAAATATTGGATAATTTTTCTAAACGAATCGATGCTGGTACGTACCATGTGCGTATGTTTCTTTGTGTTTTTCCTTCCGTCCTTTTGGTAAAAACGATTTTTCAAGATATGATGAGGATCATTTTCATCGTCATCATCATCATCATCATCGTCACAATGATGATGATGCCCACAAAAGGATACAAGAGGAAGAATGATGGGTGGATGTGGATTGTATGCTAGGTCTTTTTTCTATTGGGTCGAGAAACAATGGATATCATGGATGCGCATGGATGGATGAATAGGAAGGCAGATTGATCGTGTCTTCCCATTTCTGGAGGATGCCCGGGGCACGAACGCGATCGCCTCAGATATCATCCCACCCTCTACTTTTTTTGAATATACAAACCTACGCATACACACACACACACACACACAACACTCACACATATGCTCTTCCCCCTTCTCATCAAAATTTCCCCTTTAGAACCCTTTCGTGCACCAGTGGCTTGGAAAGAGTTAGGTACGTGTGGTGTGCGTATGTGTGAGAGAAACGAATCCTTCTTTTGTTTTTCGGGCCATGAAAAAGCATGGGAAGCACATGGTTTGGATGGTTGGGGGGTCGCCATGAATATCTTTTCTCATTCGTCCATGTTTGTTTTTCTTCTTCGTTGTTGTCGAAAACAACCCACAACAAAAAACTTCAATCTCTTGTTTTCTATCCGGATTACAAAAAAAGGATTGTATGACTATCCTCAAATTATCAAGAAACCAATGGATTTAGGAACTGTGAAGAAGAATGTCGTTGCTCGATCCTATCCGACGATTAATGCAGCAGCAGAAGATGTTCGTCTAGTATGGGTGAATTGTATGACATACAATGCAGATGGGAGTGATTTTTTCATGTTAGCTAAGACCTTACAAAAACGATGGGATGATAAACTGAATAAGTATATGACTGACTTTCAAGTCGTCGGATCGGCATCAACATCATCATCATCGGCCTTGGTAGGAACAGGAATGACATCGTCATCGACGACGTCGGGAGGTGGGGTGACGTCTGGTGGGAATGGTCCAGGATCTTCTTCAGATAAGGTCACATTGGATGATAAGAAGGCATTTGCTAAAAGTTTATTCAAATTGACCAAGGAAGATTTAGGAAAGATTATTGTTGAAATTGATACGAAATCTCCTGGTGCATTGACGAAAAATTCGGCAGAAGATGAATGTGAAATCAATGTCGATAAGATCCCACCTCAATTATTGTCTGAATTGAAAGCTTTCATCATATCGTGTACAACGACGACCAACAGTACTACTACTTCGACGACGGCGGCAGCAGCATCATCCTCTACATCTACCCAGCCTCCCAAGAAGAAAAAGAAACAATAATTGGAAAACAAAACCAGAGGGGAAAATTTCAGAATAGCGGAATGAATGAATGAGGTTCCATCTCTTGAGAAATGGTGATGGAAAATGATCCAATCAGGCTGGGGTGTGTATGGGAGAGGAAGTAGCTCCACCCCCAAAAGTCCCCCACCGAAAGAAACCCGCGACTATCATGTAGTCACCAGGTACCCACTGAAACGGCAGGTAGAGAATAATAAGGGAGAAAATACAAAATACGCGTTTAACAGTGTCCTGGATGGATGATATATCGCACACACAAAGCAGTAGACGAATAGGACAATACCAAAACAGAGTGGGGTGATTGTGACGAGGAAAAAACATTCTTCCAAGAGGTATACGGCATAAAGCTTGGTATTGGCAAATCAATGACAGGTATGACCACCACAGATGATCATCACGCTAGTCCAGTCTTCGTTGATGCAATCTATCTCCGTCGTCCAAGAATCACAATGATGGAGGGAGGAGGCAATCGGGACATCGGAAATGAATATGATGTCGCGCCTATCTTTCTTAATCCATTTATCCCCGGTGACATCTCCTTGGACATGACACACGATTCTTTTTTAATGAGGGTCGATAAATGGACATGGAACCTCCTTCAATCGAATCATGAGAGGATGGGGTGGTGGGTATGGTTTACTACGATGCTTTGGCGTCTACCTCTGCTTCTTGTGTTGGTTTTTTCCTTGATTTCGGGATGGATAGATCTATTGCTTCTTCTCGTATCTCTTGGGTTCTTTATGGTAGGCCATTGTTCACGAGAATACCGAAGGCATCGAGCCTGTCAAGAAACGGCAAGATTGGTAACTGAAAGCATCCGACAACAGAAGGGCACTGTAGATTGGGTAGTTGAATTCCATACGTCGGATGTACCTGGCCGGGACATTGACAGGAAGTACTGTGAACGATATGTATTTTCCACATAGAACCCGTCTTCGTAAAGGCCCTAGGGGGCATAGTGCTGGTTCGTGGTCACAACTTTACCATCCAGAAGAGCTGAAACAACAACCGGCAAGTGCAAGAGCTCCTAAACGTTCGACCCATGAGGTAGAAAATGCAATAGAAATGCCCCTAATGTAGTGAAAATTAACATATCTTCGTTAGAACGGGTGTCTTTTCAACTATGGTTTCTCACTTTCGTGCTGATGTTTGTGAGAACATACTGCGAATGTCTGTTTGTCGCATTGCAGACGAAGAAGCCGATACAAGAGAAGTGGTGTTGACCTCCTCCGGGGGTCGAATGGATCCGACAAGTTTCAATCGTCCTCGAAGTTTCTCAGTCTCCGCTGTGTGGCAGGGTGTACACAAAGTCCGAAGATTCTCCAACTCACATCCACCACCACCCTCGGCTACCGCCTGGATATGATCCGCCTGCCAAAAGTCCCCTTCCTTGGGATGCTGTAGTAGTCGCTCCAGTGCCTTGCTGGATTTTGGTAACTTCCAGTGCGTGTTGCATAAGGCATTCAACCGTTCGGCAGGGGCGAGGGAGGCTATGCGAGTGTATAGAGCGTGAGCATCGATACCACAAAGGCGACAAACTCCTCCCTCCAAGGCGAAGACTTGAAGTCGGATTTGATTGGATGCGTACCGGCCCCCTCGCTTCAAACGCCCTGTTTCGGCACATTCGTTCGAACAGTACGTCGAGATGACATCCCCACCACCACCACCACCACCATTACCACCATTTCGACGACGACTTGCAGTCCCCAGCTCCCCCTAGGCACATAGTTGACCGTCTAAGACGGCTAGATCTTTCTCGGAAGCGGTACCCTGTTCCATTCGGCTTCGAGCATGCTCCTTGGCTCCACCTTCATACCGTTCTGTGGAGGTACCCGAAAGACTGCCATGCATCCACGGCAAGAGCTCTCGCCTTAGGTGGAGACTTGAAAAGACTTCTCCACTATCCTTGATTCGTTTCTTTTCAATCTCACGGAGTGACACGTACTGAGTCACAAAAGACTTTATTTCTGCGACAACGTCACTCGTAGATGTCAAGGGTCGCAGTTTTCTTCGATCAAGAGCCCCAACCACTAATCCCACATGAGGAAAAACCAACGCACATCATTTGAGCCGAGTAGTCCCATCCCACGGAGTCGTCACAGCAGCCATCGAAGGAGGAAACTTACCTTTATCAATCGCAGAATTATCGAATTTCAAGGAAATGGAGGGGGACGAGACAGCTGAATTCGTTCCGGTCCTTTTGCGATCTAACTTGGTCTCGAGTAGCTGATCGAATACTTCACGGCAAAGGATCTCTTCCAAATCGAAACTTACCAAGGATGGTTCCTTGTTTTTCTCATAGTGAATCATAACGCGACCACTATTTTTTGAGACACTAAACAACACAGGACTACTATCGCACTTTTCGGTCAACGTGATGGCTTCGCACACTGTGCTTCCAGATTTGCGACGTTCGGTTTTCATTCGTTTGTTCGGGGGAGCAATAGTCTCAGATGGACTTGACTGTATGGGGAGAGCATCGTCAATGACAATGACATTGGATTGGTTTGGGAAGGTCGTTCGAGAAAATGAACTTACGACCGAGTCCTCAAAATGCTCCTCGTCTCCGACCAATGATTTGACCTCGCTTTCTTGCCTTCGTCGAACATTGTCACGAGGCTCACGACGAGGAGTGACTAGGTTTGAGGTTGTTTGAGTGGAGGGTGTTGATGACGAAGGTAATGTTCCGAAGTCTCCGACTTCATTCCCTTGATGAGTTGCTCCACATATTTCACATTCTAGTCGGATACCCTTGGACCGTTTTCTTGTGTTGATAAATGTACATGCGTGGCAAGCCCATTCGACGATAGTATCACCCAATGCTGTTGCTGACAGTGCGTCCGATGTCGTTGTCGATTCTTTCTCGGACGGAATGGAAATTTGATCGTTACTCCCTGGTTGCGGAACCTGCTGCTGCTGCTGCTGTTTGGCAAAGAAACTTAAAATAGTTCCCTTGACTGGAAGTTTCGATTGTTTATTTTGGTCTCTTTGATGATGAATGGCTGTTTCTGCGAAAAAGGATTGTAATTCATCTTGACCTGACATCCGTTCCCCTTGAGAAGTTAGAGAATCGATATCTCGTTTCGCGTCGAGACTCGTATTCCGTTCCCCATCGACGACACGTCCTAAATTATTCACCTTCCGACCTAACATATCCCATAGTTGCATATCGACACTCAATGTCGGGTCCTCACATACAAGGTACATGACATTAACAGCATTGGGTTGCCCAATTCGATGACATCGATCTTCGGCTTGTGCTAAAACTCCGGGAGTCCAATGTAGTTCAGCAAACATAACACTCGATGCAGCCGTTAAGGTTAGACCGACTCCTGCCGCGGTGACACTCAATATGGCTACCCGAACCTGTTTGGAAGACTGGAATTTCCGGACACGGACAGCTCGTTCATGAGCATTGACGGTTCCTATTTGTCGATAGCAAGGCCGTAAGGAACGTGTGATACAGCCGAACAAAGGAAGAAAAAAACGAGCAAGATACACCCACAAAATCTATAAACACCTTCATGTTCGAACGTACCATCGATACGGATATGTCCTGCTCCCTTGAGTTCTTTCGCCACAGCGACTTCAATGGTATCCAAAACAACCTTATGATGAGCAAAGATAAGGATCTTTTGATGTCCATCACTTCCTCGTAACCATTCTAATAGATAATCACAGACACTTTCCGCCTTTGCCACACCACTCGCCTGATAGGCTTCCATCAATAGTCTCCGTGCTTCCCAATGTTTCGTCCCAGACATTTCAATATCTCCCTCTGATAATAAATCATGTACAGATTGTCTTGTTTCTTTTAATTGTCGAATCAGATCTTCACATTCCTTTCGTTTCGATTTATTTGAAATCGGTATGGGGATCATACTCCGTTGTTTCGCTGGTAATTCATGAAGGACATCCACCTTTAGGCGTCGGATCATAATTTGTTTCAGTTTCTGATGAAGTTCATCTGCATTACTTAGACCAGTCACATCCCATCCGAATCGTCCCTTTCGGGCATTACAATATCGTTTCGTATAGATAGGGTATGATCCAAATAGATGCGGTGCAATCGCATATACTTGTGTCCATAATTCGACTGGTCGTGCCAGGGCGGGTGTCCCACTTAATAGGATCAATCGTTTGGCAGATTCTAATAATGGGAGTGCAATTTGTGTCCGTTGACTTGTTTTTTGTTTCAGATTATGTGACTCATCGACGATGATACATTGGAATTGGAATTGTTTCAATAGGACTTGTGCCGCCGCAGATCGATTTTGTAGTAGACTATATGTGACGATGACAATTTGTATCTTCTGACGTTTGCTAGGGTTCTCAAAAAAATCAGCATCATCAAATCCTTGAACGACATAAATTGCTGACGGGGGGAGACTGGGTATAAATTTTTCAATTTCGACTGGCCATGTATACCGTAAGGATGCTGGACATAGGATTAATAAAGGCCATTCCTTCCTGTAGTGCATCATAATCGCCAAGGATGTTACACTTTTCCCTAACCCCATTTCATCACATAATAAAAGACGTCCATGTCCTAGAAGAGATTCTGGATTTCCACACGATGATGTAGCAAAGTCATAGGCTTCTCGTTGAAAGGGTCGAAGTTTCTGCAGTACCCTTGCTAGGTCAGGGTCCTCGGGATGCTTGTTGTTAACAGAGGCAGGTACTCCGATCGGTACTTCTAGTCGAGATTCCCTCCTACTCATGGTGTTCTTATGGTATTTATCCCGTCATCATTCTTGTTTTGAGTCAAGTCGATGGATTCTATTGTCGTATGGATGTCGGTCGTGTCAATGTCGATAGTAGTAGACAGTGCGGTGTGGCTTGCCCGAAGGTCTTCCTCCAACAGTCGATACTATGTGACAGTGAATTCCTTTAGAAACCAATGCAGTTCATTTTTGGCGCGAAACTTGAAGTCGAATAGGTCGGACAGATGAAGTCCTCATTCTGTCTGCTGGTGCTGGCTGTGCGCGCCGCGGATAGAAGGCGAACTCGCAGTCACAATTTTCAGCGCACGCTCTAGTACAGAACCTCACAGAAAAAGAACATGAAGTATTGCTCAAAAACGGATAGATGATAACGATGATGGCTACAGGATAGTAAAGATTTCTTTACGCGGCTCGAAAGTATCTAGGGCCCCACGAGTGGGCAGTAGAGACATCGACCCGAAGTGTGTACAGATTGCTAATCCTTGCTTGTGATGACGACAGTTGCAAACGGTTCGCTCCTCAAGCGGTTTTTGTAATGGCGTCCGGTATGGGATTATTGTGAGATTCATTCTCATCTTGCTTTCGCAAAGTGCACAATTACCCACAGAGGCCACCAACATCTAAAACAATACATTCATTCATTCATTCATTCATTCATTCGTTTCCGGAGCTGTATTGTGCACTACCAACACGATGTGTACTGACGGAACCCAATGGTGTGTGTCTCGCAATCGCATATCGTTCATTGTGATTATGAGACGACCAGCATGACCAATCGGTTCCCGACCGGGTAGATCAGACGAATGGAATTCGACGATCCAATCTGCCTTGTCCTTATCTTGTTGTAAACGTTGTGTCATTATCCTAGCCTTTTCTTCACATGAACGAAGCCACCATCGAGATGAACGGGAACCAGAATAGAGTTCCAAGAACACAAAGAATGCCCCCAGAACAATCATCCCACAATCCAAACTCCATCGGAAGGCCAAAATAATGGCATACAACCCGGCACCAGATATGATAAGGCCGATGAATGTACAACAAAGTGATGTCATCGTCATCGCGTCATGAGTCGATTGGAGGAATTCCCATGTCATCGCATCGACCATCATCGAAGAAGCATCGTAGGGCATACTAATATCCAAATCTCCAGGCATGAAAGGCTTGAAAAAGATGGGAGCAGAATCTTCTATTCGTACTACCTCGTGATGATGATGATGAAGATGATGTCGTCCTTCCGATGCTTCATGATGTGTGAACAACGACATTCGTCGATGACGACGTAGATAGAAACCATCCCCATAGATTGGACTATCATCGTCACTATTGACCTTCCCCGTATCCCAATTACCTAACCCGAGTTCGATATCGTAGGCTTCCAGGAAGAAAGACTTTTGATTCTCAATAGTCTGAATGAAATCTTTCTTCGTCCGTACGATACCTTTGGTAATACAGAATTTGACCGTCGTCATTATTACGAACAGGATGAAGACAGAAAGAGTAATCAAACCTCTATTCAGACGTTGTGTTTGATGATTGAAAAAATGATCCAATATCCATGATACTCCAAAGGGAATTACCATAAAACCAATCGGTACCGAAAGGCAATCTAATCGTTTGATTCTATCTTCTTTGCCAATCAAATCACCATAAATGGTACGAAAATGTTCCGCATCGATCACTGACGGTCCACCTGGTACCGATTGAAAGTCCTGGACTTGAAAACCCTTATTGACTGTGACTCGACCATCGTCAAAGAAAGCTCGCCATTCGGAATAATTGTTGTCTTCTTCTTCTTCTTCTTCAGGATGTTTCTGTTGTTCTTGATTCTCAGTCACAATGGTGGAAGACGTAGACTCCATGTTGGTATCATTGTCTCTCACAACAAGAACAACAAAGACTCAATGTTCTTACGATCTCGTTTGCCCATTTCTTCTCGGCGAAAGTTCTAATTCAAAATGCAGAAGTCGTATCGGCGTCCGGTGAACAGACAGACTCCGTGACTGCTGACTCAGAGTCACAGTCATGAGTCATGAGGAACGTCCATTGAGTATGTACCGTATGTATGACTACTGTGAGCTTGCGAATGTGGCTAAGGGGGGGAGGAATTCTTTGTTGTAACCGGTGCCTTTTCAATCACTGCGATAGTCGTTACGCTGTATGGTACAGAAGAAAGGGGGAAATGTAATATTTTTTGGCGCGAATCTTTTGAAGCGGGCATGGAAAATTCATACAGCCGAGAGCATGCATGCCGACGGGCACACCCACCCACCCAATGTTATGATGTGATAGAAAGTCAAACCCAAGGAGAGCTGTTGTCTCCTCACCAGTTTGCACGCTCTCACAGTCAGTACGTTCGTTATCACGGACTCCATCCCT
>Ga0194115_10003849_pt1 | contig 16570 bp, 19 predicted proteins | sample TA2MahsurfametaG_3_FD_148656 | JGI IMG/M metagenome (GOLD analysis project Ga0194115, IMG submission 148656) | Freshwater microbial communities from Lake Tanganyika, Tanzania - TA2015002 Mahale S4 surface | ecosystem: Environmental > Aquatic > Freshwater > Lake | place: Tanzania: Lake...
GTCGACACGTAGCCGATTCGTCGCCGCAGTTCGCGCACATCGGTCGATCCGAGAGTTTCGCCGGCCACGCTGACCGAGCCACGGGTGGGGTGCTCGTACATCGCGGCGATGCGAACGAGGGTCGTCTTACCCGAACCATTGGCGCCGAGAATCAACCACCGTTCGTCGGCGCGCACGCGCAACGAGACGCGATCGAGGATCGTGCGACCATCACGCACGAACGTGATCGCATCGAGGTTCAGGGCGTCGCTCATTTCCGTCAATTGTGCCCGATCGATCCGACGTGCGACACGTGCGAGTGACCGATCTCGTGAAGTGTTGTTCGGTACTGTTTTCTCGATGTGCGGACGACTGCGCCCTCGATCCGCGCTGTTCGCCGCGTTGGTGACCGTCGGGGCGGCCATCGGGGTGGGTGTCATCGCCGTGCCGTCACTGGCCATCACCCCGCGCTCGGCTGCCGAACGCGCCGCCGACGACATCGAAGCGGCCCGCGAGCGCGCCAACGCCGCCGCGCAAGCATTGTTCGACGCCGAATCACGTCTCGACAGCCTGCAACTCGAAGAGGAGGCCACGGCTCGAGAAGTCGCCGACCTCGAAGCGCGGGCCAACGCTTTGTCATCGACCGTTCAGGAGTTGGCGGTTCGACGCTTCATGTCGGGGTCGGGGAGCGTTCCGCTGCTGTCGGGTCTCGACGGCCCAACCGAGCGAGTGCAGAAGGAGTTCTTCGTTTCACTCGCAACCGACACCTCGCAGGCGACGCTCGACGAGTTCGACGCGGTGGCATCCGATCTGGCCGACAAGCGTGAACGGCTCACGGCGCAGCAGGCCGAATCGGCTCAGGCGATCGTCGAGCTGGAATCGGCCAAGACGCGTGCCGAGAACGAACTCGAACGTCTCAAGGACATCGAAGCCAAACGCCTCGCCGACGAGAAGGTGCGCCAGATCTTGGCCGCCCGTCGTCAGGCCGCTCTGCAGTCGGGTGCTTTCACATCGGGCACCACGGTGTTCCAGCGCTACGGGACCGCCGGCTTCCTGTCGAGCGGCGTCTATCTCGACGGTTCGATCATCTGTCCGGTGGTGGGCTCCACGGCCTTCGGCGACACGTGGGGAGCGCCACGCAGTGGAGGTCGTCGCCACGAGGGTGTCGACATGCTCGGTCCGACCGGTCTGCAACTGGTGGCCGTGGTGTCAGGTTTCGTGACGTTCAAGACCGGATTGCTCGGTGGCCTCGTGGCAAGTCTCGAAGGCGACAACGGCAACACCTACTTCTACGGCCACCTCAGCGCGTACGAAGGGTCGAGTCGAACCGTGGGTCAAGGTGACGTCATCGGATACTTGGGCGACACCGGCAACGCGCAGGGCACCCCGCACCTGCACTTCGAGATCCGGCCCAATCGCGGTCGCCCGGTGAATCCGTACGCGTCGGTTCGTGCCGCCTGCTGAGAAGTGCGCAAACTAGGAACGTGACTGACCTGTCTCGCGATTCCTTGGCCGATGGCCTGGCTCGGGTCGTGGGCGCTCCCGTCAAAGATTTGGCGCGATTGTCCGGAGGTGCGTCGCGGGAAACCTGGAGTTTCTCGGCCAGTGGTCGCCGTCTCATCCTGCAGCGGCAGCGCTCGGGCGACATCCGCGACATGGGAGTCGAAGCGAACGTTCTGCGGGCGGCCCACACCGCCGGCGTGCGCGTTCCCGAGTTGCTCGCCAATGGCACGGCTGACTCACCGATCGGATCGTCGTTCATGGTCCTGTCGCACGTCGACGGCGAGACCATCGCCCGCAAGATCTTGCGCGACGACACGTTCGTGCACGCGCGGCAGGTGCTGGTCGGCGATCTGGCCGCGGCTCTCGCACGACTGCACTCCATCGATCCGTCGAACATCGCTGGCCTGCCGGCAACCGATCAAGTGGCGCAGTACCGAACCACGCTCGACGATCTCAACACATCACTCGATCAAGCCCACCCCACGTTCGAGCTCGCTTTCCGATGGCTCGAAGCGAATCGACCCGAGTCGGCTCGTCGTTCGCTCGTGCACGGCGACTTCCGCCTCGGCAACGTGATGGTGGGCCCCGACGGCTTGCGCGCGGTTCTCGACTGGGAACTCGCTCACGTCGGCGACCCGATGGAAGATCTCGGCTGGCTGTGTGTGCGGGCCTGGCGTTTTGGTTCGTCGTCACCGGTGGCCGGTGTCGGCTCGTACGAACAACTCATCGCCGCTTACGAGCACGAGAGCGGGCTGAGCGTCGATCCCGACCTGGTGCGCTGGTGGGAGGTGCTGGGCACGTTGAAGTGGGGGATCATGTGCATGATCCAGACCAGTTCACACCTTCTCGGACTGGCCCGGAGCCACGAACTGGCCGCGATCGGCCGCCGTGTGTGCGAGAACGAGTACGACTTGTTCCTCGCCCTCGACGGTCGCTGGGAAGGACTCGGTGTGCGATGAGCGAACTCCACGACGTTCCGAGCGCCGCGCAACTCGTGGAAGCCGTTCGCGAGTGGCTCGAACGCGACGTTCTCACGTCGACCACCGGCCGGGTGCAGTTCCACACTCGGGTGGCGATGAACGTGCTGGCGATGGTCGAACGCGAATTGGCCCTCGGTCCCGATCAAAGGGCGGCGCACGAGGCGCGGTTGGCCGACCTGGGTGTGGCCGACGACAAAAAATTGGCGAAAGCGATTCGCGAGGGCCGACTCGACGATCGCATGAGCGACGTGGTCGCAGCCGTGCGCGCGAGCGTGGTCGACAAGTTGAGGGTCGCGAACCCCGGTTACTTCGAATCGCGCTGATCGCGCGTCGACATCTTCACCGGCTGTCCGGCCGCCAGTTGGCCGCAGGCGGCGGCGATGTCGGTGCCGCGGTTCTGGCGCACCGTGGCGTTCACGCCGAGGGCCTCGAGTCGATCGCGGAACTCGTGCACGTGCATCTTGCTCGAGCCGCGCACCTCGTAGCCGGGCGTGGGGTTGAGCGGAATCAAGTTCACGTGCGGAGCCATCGTGAGCGAATGGCACAGTCGGGCCAGCTCGGAGGCATCGCGATCGCGGTCGTTCACACCCGAGATGAGTGCCCATTCGAAGCTCAGGCGGCGACCCTTGATTTCCAGGTACTCGTCGCACGCTTCCATGAGCATCGCGATGGGGTAGCGCTTGTTGATCGGAACCAACTCGTCGCGGAGTTCGTCGTTGGCCGCGTGCAAGCTCACGGCCAGGTTCACCGGAAGCGGACGATCGGTGAGTCGCTTGATTCCGGGCACGATGCCCACGGTCGACACGGTAAGGTGCCGGGCCGAGATGCCCACGCCGTCGTGGAGTCGAACGAGCGAATCCCACACCGGCTCTTCGTTGGCCAGTGGCTCTCCCATTCCCATGTACACCACGTTGCTCACCCGTCGTCCGAGTGACTTGGCGCGCTGAGCGGCCCGCACGACCTGCTCGACGATCTCGCCGCTGGCGAGGTGACGTGTGAAGCCGGCCTGACCGGTGGCGCAGAAACCGCAAGCCATCGCACAACCAGCCTGTGTGCTCACGCACACCGTGGCCCGGTCGGCGTAGAGCATCAGCACCGTTTCGATGCGACTGCCGCCGTACAGCCCCCACAAGAACTTCACGGTCTTGCCACGGTCCGACTCGGCTTCGGTCACCGGAGTGAGCGCCAAGGGCAACGCCTCGTCCACGCGCGAACGCAACGCCTTGGGCAGATTGGTCATCGACTCGGGAGTGGCGAGCTCTTTGTAGAGGCCGTTCCACACCTGGTCGATGCGGTAGCGCGGTTCGCCGTCGAGAAGTTGCCACAGGTCGTCGCGTGACGCCTGATATCGAGTGGTCACGGCTGTCCGGCGAGGCGTGAGTACTCGTTCATGCGCGCACGAAGAACGTCGAGACTCGCGGTCCAGAAACCCTCGTCGGTCACGTCGAGTCCGAAAGCCGACCCGAGTTCTTCGGCGGTGTTCATGCCGGCGCGCGAGAGCAAATCGTCGTATCCGGCGCGGAATCGATCGGGGTCACGATGGAACTGTGCGTACAACCCGAGTCCGAACAACAAGCCATAGGTGTAGGGCCAGTTGTAGAAGTGGCTGCCGTAGTAGTGGGGCTTCAGGACCCACATGTGCGGATGTGCGGTCGACTGATCGAGACCGTCGCCGTACGCGGCCGACTGCGCCTCGAGCATCATCTCGTTGAGCTCCTGCACACCGAGTGAGCGGCGCTGACGTCGAGCGAACACTTCGGTTTCGAAGAGGAAGCGACTATGGATGTCGACCACCACTTGGTTGGCGCCCAGCAGATCGACGTCGAGCAGGCTCAGACGCTCGTTGCCCGACAGACGCGCCAGACCGGCTTCCACCATGAGCGTCTCGCAGAAGATGCTCGCGGTCTCGGCCAAGGCCATGGGCAGACGCTTCTGCAGCGGTGTGCGGCCAGCCAACTGTGTGTTGTGATACGCGTGGCCCAACTCGTGAGCCGTGGTCTGAGCCGATTCGACCGAACCACTCCAGTTGAGCAAGATCAGGGAGCGGTCGTCGACGAAAGGCATGCAGAACGCACCGCCCACCTTGCCGTCACGCGGCGGAGCATCGATCCACGATTCGGCAATGGCCCGATCGACCATGCCCGCGAGTTCGGCGCTGTACTGACCGAATGCAGTCTTGACCAACTCGATCGACTCGTCCCATCCGATCGCGTTCGACGACGTGGGCAGCGGAGCGACGAGGTCCCACCACGGAAGGCCGTTGCTGTGACCGTGGAGCTGCGCCTTGGTGCGCATCCAGCGTCGGAAGTCGGGGAGTGACGCACTCACGGCCGACTGCATCGCGTCGAAGGTGGCCCGACTCACGCTGTTGGCGAACAACGAAGCATCGAGTGGTGCGGCCCAGCGACGACGGCGGTTGACGGTGTTGGCCTCACCCTTGATCGCATTCATGGCGGCCGCGCACGCGGTGGCCACTTGGGGCCAGGCCGCCATCTCGGCGTCGTACGCGGCGCGTCGCACCACGGGGTCGGGGCTGGTGGCCAAGCCGCGCACGGCTGGCATCGGGAGGCGAGTACGTCCCGACGGCAGATCGACGTCGGTCGAGAGTTGCGACGTGACGTCGCTCTGCAAGCGGCCCCACGCAGCCGAGCCGGTGGTGGACATCTCGGCGTAGAGGCCTTCTTCGATCTCCGACATCTGATGTTCGGCGCGTGCGGCCAGACGAGTGAGCGGACCGAGGTGTTCGCGAGCCTCGTGGCTCACCGCCGACAATGCGACAGGATCGTGATGCGCGGTGAAATCGGCCAGACGCGCGAGCAACGGGCTGACCCGTGAGCCGAGCACTTCGATCTCCGACAGCAGCGATTGAGCCACTTCGTGTCGGGTGTCGGTCGACACCGTGGCGTACACGTAGGCCTCGAGAACTTCCATCTGCGCAACCGTGGCGTTGAACGCGGCGATGGCGCGATCGGCGCGTTCGCCGACGACCGAGTCGACCGTCGGAACCGTTCCGTCGGCACCACCACGGATGTCGAGTTCGTCATAGAGCGCCTCGAGCCGCGACACCTCGGCCCCCAACTGTTCGAGTGAGGCGACGAAGGTGCGACTGGTCAGCGACTCGTGAACGTCGGTGACGCTCCAGGTGGGCAGGCTCTGCGTGTCGGTCATGGTTGATCGTCTCGTTGATGATGATGGTGCTGATGGTGATGATCGGACGAGGTCACTTGGCGGCCACCGTTCCCGAGCGACACATCGCCCACGAAGGCGCGGTCGGTTCGGTGCAGATGGAAGCCCAGGTTTTCGTACATCGCGACGGCGGCTCGATTCGAGGCGTCGACGTAGAGCATCGCGGTGGTGATACCGCGATCGGCGATGCTCTGCAGGCCCGACACGGTGAGCCCGCGTCCGAGACCACGGCCATGGAAGTCGGGATGCACCGCGATCACGTAGATCTCACCCATGGTCGGGCTGGTGTCGTCGTGGATCTTGGTCCAGCAGAAGCCAGCCAGCCGTCCGTCGATCTCGTGGAGCAAGAAGCCAGCCGGATCGAACCACGGTTGGGCCATGCGCGAGGTGATCGTGACGATGTCCCAGCCACCTTGTTCGGGGTGATGGGCGAAGGCGGCATTGTTGACCTCGAGCCACGCCGGTTCGTCGTGCCCCTTCACGAACGGGCGCACCTCCACGGCGGCCGACTGATCGGCCACGCTGAGGGGGAGCGAGCGCCGCATCTGATGCAGCGTTCTTCCGGCCGCGAGCCCGACGGTGCGGGCGACCGCTTCGTGCGCGCTCGTGGGTTCGAACACCCACCAGTGCACGTGTCCGCCGCCCGAGCGTGCGACCTCGTCGAGCGCCGCGTCCAACAACTCGGGTCCGATCACGTTCATCTCGTAACGATGATGCGGATGCACGACGAGTTCGACGGAGTACGAACCGTGACCGCGACTCACCTGGGCGTAGGCGACGGGGTGATCGTGTCCGGGTTCCCACGCCACGAAGCCGGCGAAACCTTCGCGGCCGCCATCCACCAAGTCGAGCCACAGGTGATCGGACAATGGACGGTGTCCGTCGGCGCGTTCGGCGTCACGGAGTAGATCGCGCACGATCGCGATGTCGTCGGGTTCCATCTGACGCTTGATATCGAGGATCCGCATGGCCTCATCCTACCGTTCGACCCCTGAGTAGGGTTCGGGGAATGGCCGCCACGAAACGTCGCCCGAACGGTGCGGCCGATCGAACGGTCGAAGTGGCGCGTCGTCTCGAGGGGCTCTATCCGGAAGCGATCTGCGAACTCGAACACCGCAACGCATACGAGTTGTTGGCGGCCACGATCCTGTCGGCGCAGTGCACCGATGCACGGGTCAATATGGTCACGCCGTCGTTGTTCGCGAAGTACCCGTCGCCGTACGACTTGGCGGTGGCCGAACCGGGCGACGTCGAGAAGATCATTCGGTCGACCGGCTTCTATCAGAACAAGACGAAGAGTCTGATCGGTATGGCGCAGGTTCTCGTCGAACGGTTCGACGGCGAGGTCCCGCACGACCTCGACGATCTGGTGACGATTCCCGGTGTCGGTCGCAAGACCGGCAACGTGGTGCGTAGCGTCGTGTTCGACCTACCCGGTCTTCCGGTCGACACGCACGTCGGCCGTCTCTCTCGGCGCCTCGGACTCACGCGCCAAGACGATCCGGTGAAAGTGGAACTCGAACTCAATCGCTACTTGCCGGGCCACGAGTGGGGCTCGTTCAGTCTGCGACTCATCCTGCACGGTCGTCGCGTGTGCGATGCACGCAAGCCCAAGTGCGACGAGTGCACACTGGCCAACATCTGCCCGTCGGCCGGCAAGGCGCGCTGAGGCTCGATTCGTTCGGGCGTGATCAGCCAGCGATGCGACTGGCGCGGGCCAAGGCGCGGTGTGCCGAACGCAGAGCTCGTTCGGCTTCATGAATGGCCGACATGAGGTCTTCGAGATTCTCGCCCAGGTTGGCCGACCCGAGTTCGCGAACGCGATCGAAGAAGCGATCGGTCCCCTCGGCCATCACGGCGAGTTCGGCGGCAATGGTGGAGAGTTCACGCGGGGTCACGCGACCACGCTAGGTCCCGGTACCGCGAACTCACTTCGACCCGTTCGGCCTGGTCGGTAGCCTCATGGTGTGACGCGCCTCCCCGTTCGCGACGACTTGAAGGCCCTCGAGGGCTACCACTCGCCCCAAGTCGACGTCCGGGTGCGCCTCAACACGAACGAGGCTCCGTTCGGCCCGCCGGCCGAATTCGAGCAGGCCCTGGCTCGCGCCGTGGCCGACGTGAACTGGAATCGCTACCCCGATCGCGCCGCTACCGATCTGCGTCGCGCCATTGCGGCCCTCCACGGCGTCGACGCCTCGATGGTGTTCGTGGCCAATGGCAGCAACGAAGTTCTCCAGACGATCCTTCTCACCTTCGCCGGCCCGGGGCGCACCGTGGCCACGTTCGAACCCACGTATCAACTGCATGCTCACATCGCGCGCATCTCGGGTGCCACGGTGGTCGAGGGCGAACGAGCCGCCGACTTCTCCCTCGACCTGGTCGAAGTGCGGCGGGTGCTGGCCGCCCACGAACCGCACATCACGTTCTTGTGTTCGCCCAACAATCCGACCGGCGGCGTCGACAGTGAAGCCACCATTCGTGAGGTGGTGTCGTTGGCGGCCGGCCTCGTCGTGGTCGACGAGGCGTATGGTCAGTTCGCACCTTGGAGCGCGGTCGATCTCGTGTCCGACGATTCGTCGGTGATCGTGGTGCGCACGTTCAGCAAGACCTGGAGCATGGCGGCGGCTCGACTCGGTTACGCCGTCGCGCCGTCGTGGGTCGTGAGTGAACTCGACAAGGTGGTGCTGCCGTATCACCTCGACGCGGTGAAACAGGCGGCCGGCACCATCGCTCTGCAATTCGTCGATCAGATGAACGAACGAGTGCGCGCCATCGTGGCCGAGCGCGAGCGTGTCGTATCGGCGCTCCAAGGCCTCGACGTCGACGTGTTCCCGAGCGGCGCCAACTTCGTGTTGTTCCGCCCCCGCGGCCGCGCCGGTCGAGCGGTGTGGCAAGGCCTTCTCGATCGCAGTGTCCTCATTCGCGACTGCTCGGGATGGCCGCGCTTGGCCGATTGCCTGCGCATCACCATCGGCACGCCCGAAGAAAACTCGCTGTTCATCGCCGCCCTCACGGAGGTCCTGTCATGAGTGCCAAGCGCACCGCCACCCGCACCCGCACCACCGCCGAGACATCGATCGAGCTGAGTATCGACCTCGACGGTCGTGGCACCACCTCGGTCGACACCGGCATTCCGTTCTACGACCACATGCTCTCGCAAGTGGGCAAGCACGGTGGTTTCGATCTCACCATCGCAGCCAAGGGTGACCTGCACATCGACACGCACCACACGGTCGAAGACGTTGCCATCGCTCTCGGCGAAGCGTTTCGCGAAGCCTTGGGCGACAAAGCCGGTGTACGCCGCTTCGCGAGCGGTCTGTATCCGCTCGACGAGGCATTGTGCGAGATCGCCCTCGATCTGTCGGGTCGTCCCTTCGTCGTCTGGAACGTCCCGATGCCCGACAGCCTTGCGCTCGGCACGCCCCCGTTCGATCCGCAACTGGCCGAACACGCCGTGTCGTCGTTCGCCACGGCCGCCGGCATCACTCTGCACGTCACGCTCAAGCGCGGACGCAACGTGCACCACGTGATCGAGTGCATCTTCAAAGGTCTCGGACGGAGCCTGCGCGACGCGGTGCGTCTCGAAGGGGGAGGAGTTCCCTCCACCAAGGGAGTCCTGTGAGCGGTCCGTCGATCGCGGTCCTCGATTACGGCATCGGCAATCTCCGTTCGGCTGAGAAGGCTCTGCAACGAGTCGGCGGCGACGCTCGTCTCACCACCTGGGCGGCCGACGTCCGCTCGGCCGACGCCGTGGTGCTTCCCGGTGTCGGTGCGTTCGGGGCGTGCATGAACGCGTTGAACGCCTCGGGGCTGGCTGGCGCGGTTCGCGATGCCGTCGACTCGGGTCGACCGTTCCTCGGCATCTGTGTGGGCATGCAGATGTTGTTCACGACGAGTGACGAAGACCCGGACGTCATAGGTCTCGACATCGTTCCTGGTCGAGTGCGTTGGATTCCTGTTGGGGTGAAGCGCCCGCAGATGCAGTGGAATCGCGTGAACGTTCGACGGTCCGACGACCCGATGTTCGCCGGAGCCGAATGGACGAACGAACCGTGGGTGTACTTCGTTCACTCGCTGCACGGCGTTCCCGACGACCCCGACGTGGTCGCGGCCACGTGCGAATACGGCGGAACTCTCAACGCCGCGTTCCGTGCCGGCAACGTGTTCGCCACCCAGTTCCACCCCGAGAAGTCGGGTTCGGCCGGTTTGGCCTTGTTGGCCAATTTCGTGGCGGTGACTCGTGGCCGTTGAGTTGTATCCGGCGATCGACCTACGGGGTGGTCGAGTCGTGCGGTTGTCACAAGGCGACTACGCGCGTGAAACCACGTACGGCGACGATCCGGTGCGCGTCGCCGACGAGTTCGCCACGGCCGGGGCTCCGTGGGTGCACGTCGTCGATCTCGATGCCGCGCGATCGGGCGATCCGGTCAACCGACCCATCATCGCGACGATCGCTTCACGTCTGGCCGGCCGAGCGCGACTCCAGACCGGAGGTGGGGTGCGCACGTCGTTCGATGCCGAAGCACTGCGTGACGCGGGAGTCGCGCGTGTGGTGATGGGTTCGGCCGCGGTGGCCGATCCGAATCTGGTGAGCGCAGTGGCCGACGCGATCGACGTGGCGGTGGGTCTCGACCACCGAGCCGGCCGGGTGGCCGTTCACGGTTGGACCGAAGACTCGGGAGTCTCGCTCGACGATGCGCTCACCTGGTTTCCACGAGCGGCCGCCTTCGTCATCACCGACATCGCGCGTGATGGCATGTTGAGCGGCCCCGACGTCGACGGGCTCGCTCACGCGATCGCTCGCACATCCGTGCCGGTGATCGCGAGTGGTGGAGTCGCGTCGCTCGACGACGTGGCGACGTTGGCGGGCCTGAGCGGACTCGCCGGCGTCATCACCGGTCGAGCCATCTACGAGGGTCGTTTCACGGTGCCCGAAGCGCTGGCTGTTCTGAGGGACCAGTCATGAGGTCACGTTCGTGAAAGTCGCGCGCGTCATTCCGTGTCTCGACGTGACCGCGGGTCGCGTCGTGAAGGGAACCAACTTCGTGAACCTGCGCGACGCCGGCGATCCGGTCGAGTTGGCGGCGCGCTACGACACCGAGGGTGCCGACGAACTCGTGTTCCTCGACATCACGGCGTCGAGTGATGGGCGCGACACCATGGTCGACGTCGTGCGGCGAACGGCCGAGCAGGTATTCATCCCGTTCACCGTGGGTGGAGGAATTCGCAGCGTCGACGACGCGCGCCGAATGTTGCGCGCCGGAGCCGACAAGGTGAGCGTCAACACCTCGGCCGTGCAGAATCCGCAGTTGATCTCCGAGATCGCCGCCGAGTTCGGCGCACAGTGCGTGGTCTGCGCGATCGACGCCAAGCGCCGTGCCGATGGTTCGTTCGAAGTGTTCTTGCACGGTGGTCGCACGCCCACCGACATCGACGCGGTCGAGTGGGCGGGTCGGGCGGCCGGGCTCGGTGCCGGTGAAATCCTCCTCACGTCGATGGATCGCGACGGCACCAAGGAAGGATTCGATCTCACTCTCACGCGTCGCGTCAGCGAAGCGGTGGGTGTTCCGGTGATCGCATCGGGTGGGGTCGGGAACCTTCAGCATCTGGTCGACGGAGTCACTCGCGGAGGCGCCGATGCGGTTCTGGCCGCCTCCATCTTCCACTTCGGCGAATTCACGGTGGCCGAGGCCAAGTCGGCCTTGGCGGCGGCCGGAATCGTCGTACGCCCGGTGTGCTGAATGATCACCGTCATCGACGGCGGTCTGTCGACGGCGTTGGCCGAACTCGGCGCCGACACGAGCAGCAGTTGGTGGACCGCCGATGCGTTGCGTACGTCTCCGAGCCTGCTCGAAGCCGCGCACCGCGCGTTCGTGGTCGCCGGTGCACGTATCGTCACGACGGCGAGCTACCAGTGTCCGTCGCACGAACACGAGGCCTTGCGGGCGTCGACGGCCATCGCGCGACGGGCCGCGGGCGACGATGCGCGGGTCGCGGCGTCCATCGGACCGTTCGGTGCCTGGCTCGCCGACGGCAGTGAATACCACGGTGAGTACGACGCACCGCTCGACGTCATGCGCTCGCGCCACACCGAACGGATTCGTGTCCTCGCCGACACCGATGTCGATCTCTTCGCCGTCGAGACTCAACCCCGCGCCGACGAAGCCGAGATGATCGCCGAGATCCTCGTCGACCACGGAGCTCCGCCGGCGTGGTTCTCGTTCGGTTGCCGGGACGGATCGACCACTTACGGCGGTGACGACGTGGTGAGCGCGGTGCGAAGAATCGCCGAGTATCCGCAGCTGGTCGCCGTGGGGGTGAACTGCGCTTCACCCGATGTGGTCGACTCGGTCGTCGCCACGCTCGCGCCGCTCGGTCTCCCGATGATCGCGTACCCGAACCACGGGCGCGTATGGGACGCGTCCCTTCGATCGTGGACGGGCGAAGCATCCGACCTCGCCGACGAGTCGCGACTTCGTCGCTGGCAGCAGGCCGGGGTCACGATGGTGGGCGGGTGTTGCGGAGTCGGGCCAACCGAACTGGCTCACCTCGCGCGATCGTGCGCCGCACTCGATTGACGCCGGTCGCGACGGCCGAACCTAGTGTGCGGGTATGAGCACACCCACGTCCCTCGTCCCGAATCCGAAGATGGAATACCGCCGACTGGGTGGCACCGGTCTGCAGGTGTCCGTCCTGTCGTTCGGGTCGTGGGTCACCTTCGACAATCAGTTGAAGGACGATGCCGCGCTGGCCTGCATGCAGGCCGCGTGGGACGCGGGCTGCAACTTCTTCGACAACGCCGAGGCGTATGCCGGCGGTCAGAGTGAAGCGATCATGGGTCGCGTCATTCGCGAACTGGGTTGGAAGCGTCACCACTACGTGCTCTCCACCAAGGTCTTCTGGGGGATCGACGGCCAGATCCCGAATCTCTTCAACACGCTGAATCGCAAGTACTTGCACCACTCGATCGAAGGCTGTCTCGATCGTCTGCAGGTCGACTTCGTCGACATCTTGTTCTGCCACCGTCCCGATCCGCGTACACCACTCGAAGAGACCGTATGGGCCATGAGCGATCTGGTCGACCGCGGCAAAGTTCTCTACTGGGGCACCAGTGAGTGGTCGGCCGACGAGATTCGTGCGGCGTGGGAGATCGCCGAGCGTCACCATCTGCACAAGCCGGTCACCGAGCAGCCGCAGTACAACATGCTCGAGCGCCGTCGGGTCGAAACCGAATACAAGCGTCTCTACGAGGACATCGGCCTCGGAACCACCATCTGGAGTCCGCTCGCGTCGGGCCTGCTCACCGGTAAGTACCTCGAAGGGATCCCGTCCGACTCGCGTGGCGCGTTGCCCGGCTACGGATTCCTGAAGTCGCGCCTCACCGACGAAGCCGCGTTGGGCAAAGTGCGCCGCCTCGTTCCGATCGCCGAATCGCTGGGGTGCTCGTTGGCGCAGTTGGCACTGGCCTGGTGCGCCAAGTTCCCGGGCGTGTCGACCGTGATCACCGGCGCCAGCCGTCAGTCGCAGGTCACGGAGAACTTCGCCGCGCTCGACGTGATCCCGCTGCTCACCGACGAGGTGATGCAGAAGATCGACGCCGCGCTCACTGCGAAGTGAGCCAACGGGCCGCCGCCTCGGCCACGGCGCGAGTGCGACCAGCGAGGAAGTGATCGCCGTTCGCGATCGTGTCGATGCTGGCGTTCGTCCACGAACTCACGATCGGTTCGGCGGCTGACGCCGGTGTGAATTGATCGTGTTCGGCGGCCAGCACCAACTTGGGTCGCGGATCACGGGCGGCGAGTACGTCGCTTCGCATGGCCGTGAGCGGTGGCGCGACCGCGATCCAGCCCGACACGCGCGGTTCGATCACGTCGAGAGCAACGATCGACCCGAACGAATAGCCGGCCACCCAGATGTCGTCGTGCAGACCCGACAGGAAATCGACCGCGGCCGCCACGTCAAGGCGCTCGGCGTCGCCGCCGTCGTGCTCGCCCGAACTGTTACCGACACCGCGGAAGTCGAAGCGCAGACAGTGGAACCCGACCCGCGGTAGCGCGTCGAAGAGAGCATCGACGACCGGGTTGAAACGATCGCCGCCGTACAACGGGTGAGGGTGGGCGATGGCCACCGCACCGCGCACCGGCTGATCGCTGGCCGCCGTGACGACATCGGCTTCCAGTTCTTGATGATCGATCGTGGTGAGAGTCACGGTGCGGTTCGACACGGGAACGACGGTACCGTGACCGCCGTGGCCAAGGACCAGGTCGAAGACGACAAGCTCCCCATCAAGATGCTCAACGACCGCCTTCTGGTGCGGATCCCCGACAAAGAAGGGGAGCGGCGCAGCAGCGGTGGCATCCTCATCCCGGCCACGGCCCAGTTGTCGAAGCGACTCGTGTGGGCCGAGGTCGTGGCGTTGGGGCAGAACGTCCGGAGCGCCGAAGTGGGCGACCGCGTGCTCTTCAGCCCCGAAGACCGCTACGAGGTCGAAGTTCAGGGGGCCGACTACATCATGTTGCGCGAACGCGATCTGCACGCCGTGGCGGCCAGCCGAATCGAGTCGCACACGGGCTTGTACCTCTGAGAGGCTGTGTCGATGATTCGCGCGACCGCCGAACAACTGGCCGCCGTCAAGTACGACGCCGACGGTCTCGTCCCGGCCATCGCCCAGGACGTGAACACCGGTGAGGTGCTCATGATGGCGTGGATGAACTCCGAGAGTCTCGCTCTCACGTTCGCCGAAGGCCGGATGGTGTACTGGAGTCGCAGCCGCCGCGAGTTGTGGCGCAAGGGTGACACCAGCGGCGACCGACAGTTCGTGCGTGAGGCGTACTACGACTGCGACGGCGACACTCTTCTCTTCAAGGTCGAACAAGAAGGAAAGGGTGCTTGCCACACCGGCGCGCGCACGTGCTTCTTCTCGGTGTTCGGCGAGCAGTGAGCCAACTGTGCGTTCACCCCACGCGCGAGGAGTTCCGCTCGCTCGCCGCGTCGCACACCGTCGTGCCGGTCTGGGTCGAGATCCTGGCCGACCTCGAAACGCCGGTGGCCGCCTTCGCCAAGTTGGTCGGTGCCGACGAGAACGGCTTCTTGCTCGAATCGGTCGAACACGGCGAGCGCTGGAGCCGATTTTCGTTCGTCGGCCGCCGTCCGCGGGCGACGCTCACGTCGTTCGGCTCGCGCGTGGAAGTGAGTGGTGAGGTTCCGGCTTCGGTGCCGCGCGATCGCGGCATGCTGGCCGCCCTCGACGAACTCCTGCGCTTGTACCGCAGCCCGGTCATTCCCGATCTGCCGCCACTACAAGGTGGCGTCATGGGATATCTCGGTTACGACATCGTGCGCGAAGTCGAGCACCTCCCCAACGCGCCCACCGACGATCGCGGTTTGCCCGATGCGGTGGTGAGCGTGATCGGTTCGTTGGCCGCGTTCGATCACTGGCGTCAGCGGGTGTACCTGATCGAGAGCGTGCCCGTGATGGGGATCTCCGATCTCGACGCGGCCTACGACGCGGCGGCGGCGCGCGCGCTGCAGTCGGTGGCCGATTTGGCCCAACCTCTGCCGTACTCTCCGGTCGAACCGCCCACGCGCGGGGACGAACTGCCGGCGGCGGTGTCCACCATGGGTGGCGGTCGTTACCAGCAGGCCGTCGAAACGGCCAAGGAGTGCATCCGCGCGGGCGACATCTTCCAGGTGGTGCTGTCGCAGCGATTCGAGATCCAACTCGATGCCGATGCGTACGACGTCTACCGCGTTCTGCGGCAGGTGAACCCCAGCCCGTACATGTACTTCCTGCGTCAACCGGACGTGACGATCGTGGGCAGCTCGCCCGAGCCGATGGTTCAACTCATCGGCGACCGAGTGATCAGCCGACCGATCGCCGGAACGCGCAAACGCGGGCAGAACGACGAACACGATCGACGATTGGCCGCCGAACTTCGCGAGAACCCGAAGGAAGTCGCCGAACACGTGATGCTGGTCGACCTGGCGCGCAACGACGTGGGTCGGGTGGCTCGCTTCGGCACGGTGAAGGTCGACGAGCTGATGACCCTCGAGCGGTACAGCCACGTCATGCACCTCACGTCACAAGTGAGCGGCACACTCGTCGACGGCCGCTCGGCGGTCGACGTTCTGCGCGCCACGTTGCCGGCCGGCACCGTGAGCGGCGCACCCAAAGTGCGGGCCATGGAGATCATCGACGAACTCGAACCGGTGAAGCGCGGGCCGTACGCGGGTGTGGTCGGCTATCTCGACTTCAGCGGAAACCTCGACACCGCCATCGCGATTCGCACGATGTTCATCGGACCGAAGGCCGCGTACCTGCAGGCCGGGGCCGGCATCGTCGCCGACAGCGATCCCGACGACGAAGACCTCGAGTGTCGCAACAAGGCGGCGGCCTTGTTGGCGGCGGTTCCGGCCGCCCGGCGAATGACCCGCCGTCGGCGCGACGGAGGAACCAGCGCGTGATCGTCGTCGATCTTCCGCGCGAGGCGCTGCTCGTCTCCGGTCGAGATGCCGGTTCGTATCTGCATTCGCAGTTGAGCAACGACATCGCATCGTTGGCCGTTGGCGCGTCGCGACCGTCACTCGTTCTCGAGCCCACCGGCCGAGTGGTCGCGCTCGTTCGCGTCACTCGTCGAGCCGACACGGAGTTCGTGGTCGATCTCGCGCCCGGGTTCCTTGATGTTCTGGCCGCTCGTCTGGCCAAGTTCAAGATTCGTGTGCAGGCCGACATCACCCCGCTCACGGTTCATTGCGTGGCCGTCCGCGATCAGGCGCCGATCGACGTCGGTTCACTCGTACCGGCTGGCGGCGATCACGTGGCCGCGCTTCCCGCGTGGTGGGGCGATGGTCGAGCCGTCGATCTGCTGTCCACGGCACCCATCGACATCGCGCGAGCGGGCACTGACCACGACTACGAAGCG
>Ga0194115_10003855_pt1 | contig 16557 bp, 14 predicted proteins | sample TA2MahsurfametaG_3_FD_148656 | JGI IMG/M metagenome (GOLD analysis project Ga0194115, IMG submission 148656) | Freshwater microbial communities from Lake Tanganyika, Tanzania - TA2015002 Mahale S4 surface | ecosystem: Environmental > Aquatic > Freshwater > Lake | place: Tanzania: Lake...
TTCTTGATGTCATGTAAGACACCGCCCGACCCTTTGCCCAGTCTGTGAAGAAGATGATAGGGAAGATCTGTGCCATCATTTGTGGTTGCCGAGTCATGACCATCGGTAGGAGCATAACTTTCGGCAAACTAAAGAATTTGCGATTGAACAAGCCGTACGTCGTGTCTACGATGGTATCCATATAGCCAGCGTAGCCTATGAATCAAGACCAATGAGGTGAAGCATGAGGGAAACAGGTTCGTGAGTACTTCTGGATTTCCAGCTCGCATCCAGGACCGTAGCTATTGATTTACCTTCTGGTGAGGTGGCCGAGTGTTCCGCGACTGCGACCAAGTGACTCTCATGTTCAAAAAGGCCATCCAAGCGAACCATTCTATGTATATCATCCTTGAAACAACTGAAGGCAAATGCATTGAGATTCCCATAGGCAATAATCCTAATCATATATGGGACAGCAGAGTATAGAATGAATGTCCCCGCCGTTTTTTGAAAGTTCCTTGCCTTGTTCAGTCGGTAACCTGTCGTTTTCTGATCTGCCTCGCTAGAGGTACCCGGTGTGACATTCGTATCGTCGCTTTTCTCTTCTCCTGTTACATCCATTCGGACTAACTCATTTCGACGATTTTGCTCTTCCTTCAGGAAGTCTATACCCATATAGCCCATACCACATTGGACATGAAATGTGACAAACAAAAGACGACGGATTTGATGATCTAACAAGCCAGGTTCCGAAACAAATCGATCTAGAATGTCATACGCCGATCGAACTTCCTTGATTGGTAGAAGGGAAGCGACTGCATTGGAGATCTGTGTCGGTGTGACGAATGCCAGCCATCGACTGAATGCCCCTGTCGCGAAAACATGTGACAGCGCCATTGATAGTCCTGCACTCACAAAGACAAGAGACAGTCTCACAAAGTTGTTGTACTGAGGTTTGATGTAGTTCTTCCATGGTGATAGTGGCCAATCTGACAGTAGACATATGGGTACGACATATGAAAAAAGTTCCACAGCCACAATCAATTCATACGACTTGTCTGAATAGGCCAGGAAGCCCAATAGGATACCAAAGAACCATCTCAACATCATCGGTTCATTGCTACTTACTCGGACCGTCGTCCGGAACATCACCACTGAAACAGCAGCTATGACAAGTTCATGATGAAATTCTCCAAAAGGGTGAGAAGATGTGGTCCGATTGCGATGTGTCGATAGTGGAATTCCGAACAGATACTCTTCAAATTGTGTCATGGCAGTCGGAATCGGTGCAGCATGTGCCTTGAAGATGAATAGAAGAACTTTCGTGGGAGGGGGGTTGATGACTCCTTTTACTTCGAGTAGTAGATGGAGGGTGGAAATGGGGCACCTCTTTTGCGTCCTAGAAGTTCATCGTCGTGTGACGAAGTCGATCGAGAATTCCTTGTTTGTGACCACAGTCAACCACGTATCATACGACGGTCTGTACGCACTTCCTCAAGCTACGAATACTGTACTGTACCCGAACGACGGATTGACGAAGCGCCGTGACTGCAAATCGTGAATTAAGAGACTGTATCGAAACTGCACCGGAAACCTAGTTTTTTGTCGTTTCCAACCGGACATGGCGAGAAGAGCTTTACTACAAAAGACACACGACAGAGGCTGGGTGACACACCCTAGGAAAAACAGGATGCCTCCTGGAATAGAGGGGACCAGTTTCTAAGTTACCTTGTCGATTGAAAAGACAAAGTTTTACAATGAGGGGACTTTCTTCGGTCAGAGTTTCATGAGCATGTGGCTTGTGTAACAGTCACTCTTTACCGGGGACGGAATTCTCTGTAACAGTGAAGAACCTTGAATTTGTATTGGTTTTCTGCGTTGTGACTAATATGACTTGGCATGCATACGGTGGTTTCCAGTTCCGATACATCGCTGCCCGGTACGTCGCGGGGATGTATGAGTCGACGACTGGACAACAATACTCGATCGTCGTATTCTTCCACTGCGGATTCTCAGCAACACGGACAAAGTTTTCGACGAAGCATTGTCGAATAGAACGATCCTGCTCCTCGGCGGTCGTTTGGTTACGGCGAGGTGGATTCCTGCATTCACACTGTCATTATCGCGATATTATAGTCGGCGATGACCATCTCCAGGAGGAGAAAAAAGAATCGGTGACATGAAACATGAGTACCCGGTGAAACCCAAACAAATTCAGAACCCGACATGGGACGCATAAATATTCCATCAATCGCCCCGAGTCCTCCGGATCCAACCATGAAGAGAAATGCGTTCGTACCAGGGGACGAAATTCGACCAGAAGCTCACACTGTATTCCGAACATGAAGGAAGTGGGAGCCGAAATGGGCCACGCCTTCACATAATCGTGGCCTCGGTCCCACTGCATCGGTCTGGGAACTCGCGTACCGTTACCTGATTCATTCTTGACACTTTCCATTTTTTGCTCCCCAGCGAGAGACAAATCGCGAGAATGATCAAACACCCCTCGCTGGCATCGCTTTCTGGATCCATTCCGGTGGAGGGTCACATCTTCTATGAAAGACTTCGGATCTGTAGTTCCCCGTAGGCTCCCCAGAACACATTGGCACCCGTCTACCACAATGACAAATTTTGCCCAGTTCGTGTTCTAGTTCGCCACCACTACAGCTTGGTCTCCACTGCGTGCAGGATTACGATCTTTCTTTTTTCTCGAGAAAATCCAGATCTTGGGACGCTGTCTACATGGGGGAAAACCGCAGTGGGGAGCGCGACGACCTTCCCTTGGAAACATCATCCGATTTCATAGCCCTCCCAAGGAATCAAGAGTTTTCACACAAACCACGCATACGAAGCCCACTCCATCAGGCAAAGGATCAATATCAAAAGCTTCTAAGCCCACTTCATTGTAGTTCCCAATAAGTGCTCCTTCCACCTGTATCATCGTAGATGGAAACGTTTCGACAACACTCTATTTCGATGGAAAGTGGTCCGAGAGGATTTTTCCTTTCGTTTGATCGATGGGGTCTGGCAAGCCGCGTCTGTTCGTCGGCGGCTGTTCGAGCTAGGCCCCGCCTTGGAAATAGATACTCCGAGAGAACACACACCGATTTGACCTGTAAATACTGAAGGACATTGCACCCTCGTTCTCAGGGAACCCCAAGACATACGTCGTCAGGAACGCTATTGAATCCCCGTCGCACTCCTAGTGACCGAATCGCTGGGACCAGATTCTTGCTTCCCACCTCAACAAATTTTTCACGACGATTCCCTCTAGTAGTAAAATTCGTCGTCGCGAGACCGAAAAACAATCCAAGCCATGCTGGGCTCATCTCACTCATCAACGATAAACTTGTTGCGTCTTTCCTTTTTGATCGCTTCATCACTGTTTCCGTTTCAGGGATATCTATCAGCTGAGTATTCGAAACTCGCGGTGGATCAGTCATCAAAAGAAAACCCTTTGGAGGAGAACCTCCCCGAAACACGTTCCACCCATGGCATCTCTCTGGTGACTAGCTTTTGGGCACTGCCGGTACAAGATCACTCTCAAGCGACAAATGTCGAGCATCGAAAAGAGATCGAAGCAGCCATGCTTGCTAATCTTCAGAATCATCACTTGCGTCAGGTAGTCGTCGTCCTTGACTCGGTGAGCAATGAAACCACCGATTGTAGAGGTTTTGTCGAATACATGAATCGACGACTGGACAACTTTACTCGATCTTCATCTTCATCCGCACCAGAATACAATACCGATCCAAAAAGCTTACCGGAGTTGCAATGTATTGAACGTCAGGCGTCTGCGGGACAGCCCAACTACCTCGAAATGTTCCAATATGCTACCCTTCATCCATCAGTTACGTCGAACATTGTGATATTAAGCAACGCGGACCAAGTCTTTGACGATACAATGTCGTACGCGACACGACTACCGAATCGAACGATCTTTGTTTTGTCGACAAATGGTGACCAGACGAAACAAGCTCCTCCTAGTGTTCGCCAACAGTATCGCGACATGGTCGGTGATGACTCTAAGGGGAAGGAGACGAATCGATGCATCGAAATGAAGAAACTAGCTTCGGCCACAAAACGTTACTCCTTTAGTTGGGACGCATACATATTCCATCGGTCACTGTTACGAGAGTCCTTACGATCAATCGATGACGGTAGCGAGTTATTCAAAAGGAAGAATTTCTATCGGAAACCGATGCCATTTTACATGAATGAATTAGGAGCCGAAAATGCTGCCCTCCATGATGTAGCACAAGGTCTAGTCGGTACCCAAGTATCGGTCTGGAACGCATGCAGACTGATTCGATCGTGGCACTTCCATTTGGCGCCCAAAACTCATCGGGGGAATGATACAAACCCTCAGTGGCCATATTATCGTGGCCGTCACCAGGGAGGGTATGTCTTCTATGAAGGTTTCAGATCTGCCGTCTCCAACTACATTACGACAATGACATCATTCTCGACACACGTCGATGCTCCCACATTCCTTGTCCCACCTCCGTTTGCCTATGTTCCCCTTTGCTTAGGAACAGGATCTTGTCTTCGCGAATATCAAGAACCTGGGGCCTTCTTCCTTGGTAAACCATTATTGGATGCGTCAACTTCGTTCACTGGATGAGCGGTAGCGAATGATATTTCCCAAGGCAATCGTTGGAGTGATATATATCTTTTCGTCAGCCGGAAGATTTTTTCGACTGTTGATGAACAAATATTCGAAAGCTTTCCGAGTCTCGATCGAGGTCTAGACTTCCTTGTTGACACAGAAGCAGGAAATATTGCTCGTACGGTGAAAAGAATGGCAGCTAGGCAGCGCTGAAGTAGTCAGTCGAGGTTGTGAAGACCGCTCCGTATGTCAAGGAGACGTTGGTAACGTCGTTGCGTCAAGATGCTCGTTTCGCCTGTACGCGTAGTCAATGAAGAACGAATGTTCGTCGGAAGTCTACGAGAGCATATAATCTCTAAAGCGCATGGAAAACCTAATCTTATTAGAGGGCTCTTCTCTAGTGGGACGTCCCTGCACAGGATAATGTACTAAGACTAAGATCATAGATAGAACCGAACAAGTCGTCCTGAAAATGTATCCAATTGGTTTGATGGGCTTTATTGGGAAGAGGCTTTGGTTGGAAAAGGGTTTCATTTGCAAGGAACTTCTCAGGCAACGGCATTCAGCACGAAAGGATTCTCTCTCGAGAAGCTTTTGCTGTAGTAGAATGGTCGACGAACCTGTCTTGTAGTCTCTTTTGGGCACACGGCAATAGATTCTCCGAGGGGACGTGCACCCCTCTTCAAATCTGAACAATATAGCATTTGGAACTATTGGCACAGTAGCAGAGGTGACCTCGGGCATTTCTGTGAAAAGCTAAAGAGTCCGCTGGCCTGTACACGACGATCACTCCAACATTAGAGTTTTCCATCACACTTTCTAGTCATCGCCGTTCGTAACGAAAGCTAAAACAATCATGCAATGTTGGGATCATCTCAGTCACCGATAGCCCTGTTCAGTCTTTCCTTCTTTGTCGCTACATCACTGTTTCCGTTACAGGGATATCTTCCAGTAGATTACTCAAACGTCGTTCTGGATCCGCCACTGACAGAACCCAGTGGTCGTGATAACCCACCAGAAAGACATCCCATCCATGGGATCTCCCTAGTGACTAGCTTTTGGGCGCTGCCAGTACAAGATTACTCTCAGGCAACAAATGTCGAGCATCGAAAAGAGATCGAAGCAGCGATGCTTGCCAATCTTCAGAATCATCACTTGCGTCAGGTAGTCGTCGTCCTTGACTCGGTGAGCAATGAAACTATCGATTGTAGAGGGTTTGTCGAATACATGAATCAACGACTAGACAACTTTACCCGATCGTCCTCTTCCTCCACTTCCGGATACGATACCGATTCACAACGCTTAACGGATCTGCAATGTATCGAACGTGAATCAGTTTCGGGACAGCCCAACTACCTTGAAATGTTCCAGTATGCTGCCTTCCATCCTTCGATTACATCAGACATTGTGATATTGAGCAACGCGGACCAAGTATTCGATGAGACTGTATCGTATGCGACACAACTACCGAATAGAACAATGTTTGTTCTCTCGACACATGGTTACGAAGCGAGTCGAGTTCCAACTCATGTGCGACAGTCCTATCGGGACGGAATCGGCGACGACTCCTACGGTAAGAGCCAAAATCGATGCCACGGAGAGCAGATACCCGGTGAGACCACAAAACACTACAGTCTGAGCTGGGACGCGTACGTCTTCCATCGATCACTATTGCGAGAGTCGTTGAGATCGAGCCATAATGACAGTGTGGTTTTCCAAAGGAAGAATTTCTACCGGAAGCCCATGGCGTATTACATGAATGAGCTAGCAGCTGAATGGGCGGCCCTTCATGACGTAGCGTCGGGTCTAGGTGCCAATGTATCGGTCTGGAACGCTTGCAAGGTGATTCGGTCGTGGCACTTCCATTTAGCTTCCAAGACTCATCATGGGAATGATCAACACCCTCAATGGCCACACTTTCCCGGTCGATTCGGTGGAGGGTACGTCTACTACGAAGACTTCGGATCTGAAATCCCACAGGATAATACAAAATTGGCATCATCGATGACGACAGCGAATGTTCCCAGTTCATTCGTCCCCCCTCCGTACGTGGCAGTTCCCCTTTGCGCAGGATTAGCATCATGCTTTCGGGAGAATCAAGATCCTGGGGTACTCCTTATTAGTAGGCCGCAAAGGGATGCAGCAAAGTTCGTTCACCGAATGAGCAAAGGACAAAATGTCTCCCAAGTGTAATAATGCACATGCGAACCGTGCAGTGGCGACGGCTCCTCTTTTTCAACCGTGATGATTTCTTTGAAGGCCGTCGTTGTCGAATGACATTGTCGTCCAGTCAATGGGTCGATCCATCAACAAACCCAACCGACATGAAAGTCGCGACTATTGCTTCTAGAGTGTAGAAGGAGGTAACCAGGCATCGTCGGAAGGGGGATCAATCGAGACGACGTCATGAAAACAGAGTCTTGTCTCGTGGGACGACTCCTGTTATGAAAAGAATAACGGTAGCTCAGCCTTTACTCCCGTCTTAAAGTAGGGATGATTCAATGCCTGTTCCGCAGTAATCCGTTGGGCGGGATCTAATGTCAACATCTTAGATAACAAATCAAATCCATTCCCATCTAAAAAGGTTTGTCGGAAATGTGGTGGTGCATTGATAGGGAAACGTTTCCGTAATTCCAATTCGGTTTGAGGATTCTTCCATCGGAACATCCCCGCACAGGGTAATGTATGGAAATTGGGCCAATTTGTTTCATTCGGTGTACCGACCATTGCAAAGATCTTATCAATTTGATCCAATTCTCCTTGACCTTGCATAATCGCCTCCTGACAAATGAGTTCGCCAAAGATACAACCCAGACTCCACACGTCAATGGCTGGTCCATACTTTGCCTCTCCAAATAACAGTTCGGGTGCACGGTACCATAATGTGACGACAAGTTGCGTCAATGCTCGTGGAGGGTCTTCATATCTTCGTGCTAGACCGAAATCACCCAATGCCACCCGTCCAGATCGATGGACTAGGAGATTGCTCGTCTTTAAATCTCGATGTAGGAACCAAAGATTATGCATGTGACGAGCACCCTCCAATATTTGTTTCATAATTCCTTTCAATTCCGACTGCCGTAGAACATTCGGATACTGCCGTTTTTCCTTCATAGCCGCCTGCAAATCCAGCTCAAAGTATTCCATTACCATGAAGACTTGATCCTTCCCACTCCCCACGACCATTTCCTTGACTGAAACAATCGATTCGTGACTCAGTGCTAGTAGGACACTAATCTCCCGTAGGGCTGTCACTGGAAATCCTTGATTCTTCTGAAATTCCCAATCAAATTTGATTTGTTTGAGTGCTACGATTTCCTGTGTCGTCACATCCTTGGCCTTCCAAACGACTCCATACGTCCCCTCACTCACTCGTGCCACACGTTCATAAATATCATAGACACTGCGACAACCCATCGTCAGAGGATTATGGAGTGGATATTTAGAAGTAGTAGTAGAAGAAGAGGCTTTACCGACCGTTGTGGTGGTTGCATCATGTGTAGGTGATGATTTCGATGTTGGCTTCGTCGGAACAGATACCTCGAGTCGTGGACCAGCGGGGCCAAGTCGCTTTTGTTCGATCTCGTCATTTTCTTCCTCGGAACTGGAGTCCCAACGGTCTCTCTTAGGCATGATTACTTTCTGGAGTGGTTGATGAAGGACGATGGTGATGGAGCTCTGTGTGATGCTCGAAGGATACTGGCGCGATGTTAGAATGTATGCATATGCATAGCCAAAGCTCTGGAATCGGCATCTTGATTCACGTGACCACAAAATCAACGGCTAATGATGATCAAGTAGGTATCTGTTGTAAGTACGAGTATCTGTGACCAAACGTGGCTTTGCCGAATTTGCAAAGCGGTAAATTCTGCAAATCCGCAAATACATCCCAGTCGGCATCCGACTGCGGGAACGGGCACCCCCGTTTCGGCAATGGCGTTCGTCGTGAATTGACCCCTGTGATTTTCTGGGGGAATGACCAATCGTTTTTCTTCTTTCCTTTGGTACGTACGATACACGGGTGCAATGATAAGACCACCGAGGTCACGCTTGTGGAGCGAACCATCCGGGTCCCGTACAAGAACGACGAAATTCCGCCTTCGCCTTGTGACCACACAACGCAGAAAACATCTTCTCGCGCACATCTGGAAGAACCCCCTCTGGAGGCAAAGCTCTACTCGTGCAGAAAAAAAAGATCGTTTTCGCCTTACCTTCCCGAAGACATTTTTTCCTTTCGACGACACTCCAATCAGTTGATATCTACCTACCACCTATAGGATGATCTCTTCTTCTTCTAGAACTACCGCGGCGAAGCAGGTGCTGCAAGGCAGCCGTCGTGTTGCTGGTAGCCGTCGACAGAGTACTCTTCTCCGTGGCAATCGTCGTCTTGGACGGACTGTGGCTCCCGCCATGCGCCAAGGCAACTGGCGAGTCCCTGTTGTAGAATATTCGACAGAACAAATCTTGAAACTCCGAGGTTCCAAGGTCAACTCGGATTCCAAGTTGTTGTACGATCCTACACAAGAAAAGGACAACTGTGGTGTTGGTATGATCGCAAACTTGAAGTCCATCCCCTCGCGTCGAGTTGTAGATGTCGCCGATGAGATGCTTGTCCGAATGGCTCACCGTGGTGGTGTGGGTTGTGATCCATGCTCTGGAGATGGAGCTGGTAAGTTATGGGTCAGCTGATGCCTGGCATAGATGGCAAAAGTGATGGACGACGGAGCAGTCATCGAGATTTCCGTTTGACTCACCTCAGTGTGACCCATTTCTTTCCGTTCGCCATCGTCATCATCTCCTCCTCCTCCTCGTTTTCCTTTAGGAATGATGTTCGGTATGCCTGATAGCTTCATGCGTCTCAAGGCCAAGGAACAATTTGGTGCCGTCCTCCCACCGACGGGTCAATACGCTGTCGGTAACATCTTCTTCCCGGCTGGCATCAGTTCGAAGACGACTATGGGTGACTGCAAGGCAATCATGGAACGATTGGCAAAGGAACGCGGTCTTGAGTTTATCGGCTGGAGACCTGTCCCAGTTGATAACTCTATGCTTGGAAAGGATCCTCTTGACTCCGAACCCATCACAGAACAATTCTTTGTCGGCGTGGGTGAGAAGAAGTATTCTCAAAAGGAATTCGAGCAAGATCTCCTTTTGGTCCGTAAAATGGCTGAAGCCGAAGTTGCGGATATGTTGGGTCTTGAATCGGGATTCTATGTGAATTCCCTTACTAGTACTCACATCACGTACAAGGGACAGTTGACGCCTGAACAAGTCTCACAATACTACAAGGACTTGAAGGATGAAGAGTTCATCTCTCACTTGGCGTTGGTCCACTCTCGATTCTCTACTAACACCTTCCCCTCATGGGAACGTGCCCAACCCATCCGAATGATGTGCCACAATGGAGAAATTAATACCCTCCGTGGAAACAAGAATTGGATGTACAGTCGAGGTGGGATTATGGAATCACCCATTTTCGGAGACGATACCAGTCATTTACTTCCGGTAACCTCGGACAACATGTCCGATTCGGGTAACTTCGATGCCGTATTGGAACTTATGACCAAGGCCGGATCGAACCGATCACTTCCAGAGGCGGTCATGATGATGATTCCTGAAGCATGGCAAGATAATGACAACCTCTCCGAGACCAAGAAGGCCTTTTACGAATACAACTCCTGTGTGATGGAACCTTGGGATGGACCTGCAATGGTTGCCTTTACGGATGGAAAGTACGTCGGTGCAACATTGGACCGTAACGGTCTTCGACCTTCCCGATACTACGTCACCAAGGACGATCACGTCATCGTTTCATCAGAAATCGGTGTCTGCAACGATTTGCCAGACATGGATGTCGTCGTCAAGCATCGACTAGAACCTGGAAAGATGTTCCTCGTCGATTTCGAAGCGCAGAAGATCATTCCTGATAATGAGATCAAGGAAATGATTGCCTCTCAACAACCCTACAAGGAATGGGTCGAGAGTGGTTTGGTCAGTTTGAAGAACTGGGCCCTCGAGTCCGGCGCCGCCGCGCCTCCCATGGATTTCAACTTGACCAACCGCAAGTTGAACATGTTTGGATACAGTAGCGAGAAGCTCGATATGCTGTTGCTACCAATGGCCGTAGGTGGAAAGGAACCTCTAGGAAGTATGGGAAATGATGCCGCCTTGGCGGTCTTGTCCGACAAACCTCGTCAAGTCAATGACTATTTCAAGCAACTTTTTGCTCAAGTTACCAACCCCCCCATTGACCCTATTCGTGAAGAAATTGTCATGAGTCTTGTCTGCCCCGTCGGTCCCGAAGGAAATCTTTTGGATGCGCCTGGTCCCAACCATTGCAAGCGCTTGAATATCACACACCCAGTTTTGACTCTAGGTGAAATGGAAACCCTGAAGAATGGTGGAAAAGATTTCAAGTGTGTCGTCATTGACACGACCTTCCCTGTTGGAAGCGGACCCGACGGTCTTCTTGCGGTAAGAATATGGCTACGCTCGCTTGAAAATGACCAGACTTTTTTCATTATAGCAAGATCCTCATCATGTGTTTTCTTTGAATTGACCAGGCGATTGAACGCATTTGCAATGAAGCCGCAGACGCTATTCAAGGACCCGAACATGGCGTTCCTGGTGTTCAAGGTGTCATTCTTTCCGATAAGTTTGCTGGACCAGACCGTATCGCCATTCCTTCACTCATGGCAGTCGGTGCTGTCCACCATCACTTGATTGGTACCAAGCAACGTCCAAAGGCCGCCGTCTTCGCCGAAGTCGGAGACTGCAAGGAAGTCCATGATTTTGCCACCATCTTTGGTTATGGATGTGATGGTGTCTGCCCGTACATGGCCTACGAAGCCATTTGCAAGATGAATGCTGAAGGTATGGTGGAAGCCAAGGCGAAGCAGGAATTTACCGACGAAGAATGCATGTACAATTACCGCAAGGCCGCAGCCAAGGGAATTTTGAAGGTCATGAGCAAAATGGGTATTTCCACCCTTCAAAGTTACAAGGGAGCTCAAGTCTTTGAGGCGGTTGGTCTAGCCGACGAAGTGGTCGACCGTTGCTTCACGGGTACTACTACTCGCATCCAGGGAACTGATTTCGAGGGTATTTACCGTGACTTGGAACGCTTTCACGATGATGCCTTCCCCAAGCACGTACAACAAGACCAAATCATGGTTCGAAGCGACGGCCAGTTCCATTACCGTGACGGAGGTGAGGCTCACTTGAACACGCCGGCAAACATGGCTGCTCTTCAGATTGCTGCCCGCACCAACTCTCGAGAAGCCTACAAGGAATTCTCTCGTATCACCAACGAACAAAACAAGAAAGTTACTCTAAGAGGCCAACTGAAGTTCAAGTTTGATCCTTCCAAGGCTATTCCTCTAGATGAAGTCGAGCCCGTCAGCGCGATTGTTAAGAGGTTTGCCACTGGTGCCATGTCGCTTGGTTCAATTAGTCAAGAAGCCCACGAGACTCTTGCCGTCGCAATGAACTCGCTCGGAGCGCGTTCGAATACCGGAGAGGGTGGAGAAGATCCCAAGCGCTTCACTGACAATCGCCGCTCAAGCATCAAGCAAGTTGCGTCTGGTCGATTCGGTGTCACTTCGCATTACTTGGCCAACTCTGATCAAATCCAAATCAAGATGGCACAGGGGGCTAAGCCTGGAGAAGGTGGAGAGCTTCCAGGGTTCAAGGTGTCGGAATATATCGCTGAAAATCGACACACCACCCCTGGTGTTGGTTTGATTTCGCCTCCTCCTCACCACGACATCTACTCCATTGAGGATCTTGCTCAGCTTATTCATGATTTGAAGAACGCGCAACCTCATGGTGAAGTTTCAGTCAAACTTGTCTCCGAAGTCGGTGTTGGCGTTGTCGCTGCTGGTGTCTCCAAGGCACTCGCCGACCATATCACAATCTCAGGTCATGACGGAGGCACGGGTGCTGCTGCATGGACTGGTGTCAAAGGCTGCGGTCTACCATGGGAGCTTGGGCTCGCCGAGACGCAACAGACCTTGGTATTGAATGGACTTCGTGATCGAATCAAGCTTCAAACTGATGGTCAATTGAAGACGGGTCGCGACGTGGCCATCGCCTGTTTGTTGGGAGCCGAAGAATTCGGATTTGCCACAGCTCCGCTCATCACGCTAGGGTGCATCATGATGCGAAAGTGCCACTTGAATACATGCCCTGTCGGTGTCGCTACCCAGGATGAAGAACTCCGAAAGAAGTTCACTGGCCAGCCTGAGCACGTTGTCAACTATTTCTTCATGCTTGCTGAGGAGGTTCGTGAGATCATGGCAAAGCTTGGATACCGTACCATGCAAGAAATGATCGGGCAAACTCAACACTTGGAACACAACAAGAAGGGAGCCCATTACAAGAGCCGAAACTTGGACTTGAGTCCTCTCTTGACACCTGCGTCCGATCTCAACCCCAACACTGGTATTCGCAACCTGAAGACTCAATACCATGGTCTTGATGTAGCTAAGGACAACGTTCTGATCGAAAAGGCCATGCCCGCTCTCCTCAACAAAACTCCTGTTGTATTCGAAGAGCTGGCCCAAAACACAAACCGCACCATGGGCACGATGCTCTCGTACGAAGTGTCGAAACGACACGGAAAGGAGGGTTTACCGGATGATACGATCACTGTCAATATCAAGGGACACGCTGGTCAGTCTTTTGGGTTCACGCTTGCGAAGGGTATCACTATGAATGTAGAAGGAGACGCCAACGACTACGCTGGCAAGGGTCTCTCGGGAGGAAAGATCTCGGTGTCACCTTCGCCGTCTGTCATTGAGAGTGGATTCAAGGCAGAACAACATGTCGTTGTGGGAAATGTTTGCTTGTATGGTGCAACCTCAGGGAAGGCCTTTTTCCGTGGAAAGGCCGGTGAAAGATTCTGTGTACGAAACTCAGGTGCCCTCGCCGTAGTAGAGGGCCTTGGGGATCACGGCTGCGAGTACATGACCGGTGGTGTCATGGTCTGCCTCGGTGAGACTGGACGAAACTTCGCTGCTGGCATGAGTGGTGGTATTGCTTACGTGTATGATCCAGAGGGCAAGTTCCCGGCGCGATGCAATATGGGCCTTGTTAGTCTTGAAACCATTGACACAATTGCAGAAAAGGATGAGGTATTTGGATACATCCAAGAGCACATTGAAGCCACTGGCAGTACGGTTGGTGCGGCGATGCTTGAGAACTGGGACGAAGAATGCAAGAAATTCGTTAAAGTCTTCCCATATGACTACAAACGAGTGCTGGAGGAGAGAGCCGCGAAGGAGCAACAACAAGCTGCATAGGCATGACAGGTCACATTCGTTATGGCATGTTGGTGCCCCCTCGCGAAAACAGTACTATCGTACGCATGCTTATTTTCCTGTAAATTTAAGAACCTTACATGTACATCATACTACAGTATGTATATTTCGATACGAAGAGCGTCGCATTCGTTTTGATCCGTTCATGATGCTTTCTCGATCAATGCTGGAGCCATCTTCATGAACCACCGCAAAATTCTAGCTCTACTGGGATGCGTTCCTTCGTTCTACCACGACGATGACAGATCGTTCATCAGGATCCATCCGATTGGAAGCTAGGGCGTCCATGACGGTTTCAAACGGCTTAAAGTCAGTACTGAATATGAATCGCATGGTCTTGGGACGTCCAATACCTCCGACTATTAGCTGCCACGTCGGCTGTTCCATTTCGACGCGACATGCTGTACACGCACGGATGAGATCACCGACCATGAAGCCTGCCGATTGGCCATTGGATCCATCTCCGACTTCGTCGACAACGGTAAGACCAGGTATCGTCTCGTGCTCGCCAAGGATTATCCCCAATGGAAGAGGTGATTCCAACACCAGAATCTTGCTTGTACCCTTCTCGTATCGAGGTGGGAACTGCACCTTTTCTTTCACGGTAGTTCCATCTGGTTTCAAAATGGGCACCACGCAACTGTACTGGTCGATGTAGGCCTGCTTAATGTCCAGTTCTGCTTGGATTTTTTTTCGTTCTGCCTCCTCCAAAGAGTCCTTATTCCTTTGAAATGAATCAATCTCTTCTCGGAGTTTTCTCGCCCTTTCTTTGAGCAATTCAGCCTCGGTCGCGGCGTTTTCCTCGGCTGTAGCCCGTAAGATTGGCAAAAGGAGGGATCTGCTGGAACATGATCTCGGACGAGTAATTTGAGCTGTGAATCCCTTCGTGGCAGTGGCAGCCAGCAAAATCAAGAAAACCAAATGGGTTTTCATGGATAAGAACTAGTGATACGATAAGTTGTGTTAGAATGTGTTGAAGTAAAAGAAACTCGGCATTCGAGCAGAAATGTGACGTTACGTCATCGAGTGTGATCATAATCACTACCCATACCTATCACTAGAGGCTGAAGCAACAATAATCCGCCCGATATGATACGATCGTTTCCTGGCTCTCTCCCGTCAGAACTAACTAGTTAGGATATAGATTTCCATGACATTCACCACTATCATTTAGCCAGTATCTTGTCAGAGTTCGTGCAACAGCATTTCGGCAAGATGTAATCAGCCAAGTCGAACCGCTAATCCAGAGTTCGTACAACAGCATTTGGAAAGGTAGAATCCACTAGATCGCACCAATCAGGATACCTACCCCCCTCCCCCCCCTGACCCTCGCCAACATTCCCGACCAGATGAGTTATATTCAGTTGCTCCGCCGTACACTAATTTGTCAACGATCTAAGACAATTGCGTGGAAAAGGATACTAGTGTAGCGAGTCTTTACAATTTTAGATCCCGTCGACGTTCGCGTTCAGTCATTGTCTAGTGCAGCTTTTCGAATTCACCCTGTGACCATCGGCATAAAAGATTCACTCGGAACTCTGAAAGCATGATCCCAAAATGGGTCAAGGCCTTGCATTTGTCTGGGGACAACGTCTCTCCTTCCTTGCAGAGTTTGTATTCCGTAATACCATCCAAAAGGACAATCTTTCCGTTATCAATCATTACTGGCAATCCCTGTTTTCGGAATTGTTGCTCGACCATGGATACGGGGTGATTGAATAGCATTTCATTCGTAATGATGACATCTCGAGGTGCAATAGATCCTGCCCGAGCAAAGTCAGGTTCGACAAAGTTGGAAAAATATTCTTCCACTTCTGACCGAGGACGCGATGTGAATAGGAGCCCTACACTTTCCGTAATTTCCTTAGCAACGTGTCGCAAATTGTCGGCATGCTCATCATCTGCAGTCTTCCCCAAAGCGATTTGAAGAAGTTTGTTCTTTCCCAACATGATTTTTGACGGCATGTCCATGCCATCCTCTCCAGCCTTTTGGCGGAAATGCATTCGAATGTCCTTAAACTTACTGCTTCTCATATTCTCGTATGAAAAGAGATACAACTGTTCATGATTATCAACGGCATCTCGAACCTCTTGAATGTATTCTGATTTGTGATCTCGAGTGGATCGTTTCGTCGTCTTGGTCAAGGGGACTACAAGTCGTATGAGAGAACAGAAGATCTAACAGAATACGTCTTGGAACGACGCAAAAGAATGAACCTTTTTCTGGATGCATCCAATACTTACCCAATCGGGCTCTTTTGGAACGAGGCATGCTTCAAATCTGTTTGAGATTGAACAAAAATGGCAATTCAAGGTTGTTGTATCGAGCGGGCGTAAGGAATATTGTTGGATCGATTTCGTTTTCATAGAAGAAAGGACAGAGAGCATCTATCTGAGCATATTCCGTGAAAGTCGAAAAATAAGTGGCCTTCGACATGTTGCCGAACGAGGCAAGACGGCGAACCCCGAAAAGGACAAAAAGAAAACTTGCGCCCGCTGGGAATCGAACCCGAGGCATCCGCTTGAAGGCGGCAATTGGGGCAAAAGAACCAGCCTTGCGCTCGCCGGGAATCGAACCCGAGGCATCCGCTTGGAAGGCGGAAATTTTACCACTAAACTACAAGCGCGAAAGGGGAGGGTCTGCGCTCG
>Ga0194115_10003861_pt1 | contig 16537 bp, 17 predicted proteins | sample TA2MahsurfametaG_3_FD_148656 | JGI IMG/M metagenome (GOLD analysis project Ga0194115, IMG submission 148656) | Freshwater microbial communities from Lake Tanganyika, Tanzania - TA2015002 Mahale S4 surface | ecosystem: Environmental > Aquatic > Freshwater > Lake | place: Tanzania: Lake...
ATACGTTATCGATTGGCTAAGCGAAAAAATCGAGAAAAGCGATCGGTGGTTTCTGGGAAAACCGTGCGTTCCCGTCACAGCGGTTCAGCATGCTGCGGGGCGAATGGAGGTCATCGACTCAAAGAGCGTCTATCTTACAACCGGAGATCTTGGGTTCTCGCGAATCGGTGATCAATCTGCCCGAGGTTGGCTTGGGGGAGTTTTCAAGATTCGAAAAGACTCTGTGGAGCAGATTTCTTCAGGCCATAGAAATCCTCAAGGAATAGTCCTTTCGGATAAGAATTTGTATATCTCTGAACATGGTCCACGCGGCGGTGATGAGTTAAACCTTGTTCGAAAAGGTAAAGAATATGGGTGGCCCATCGTTACCTTTGGCCAAGCCTATGGACTGGGTGATTACGTAAAGCCAAAAAATCCAGGGACCCATCAAGGTTTCGAGCAGCCTCTCTATTACTGGGTACCGTCAGTAGCACCGACTGAACTTGCGCAACTGCCATCAAATCGGAATTGGCTAGGTCTTGAGAATAACCTGGTTATGGGAACCCTGGCAGAAGAGTCACTCATCTTCATTGAGATGCTGGCCCCTAGAAGAGTCGGAAAAGTAGAGAAAGTATTCATTGGTGAACGGATTAGGGATCTAGATATCAATCCCGATGGCCAAGTTATCGCTTCTACAGATAGTGGTCTCTTACTTTTTATCTCTCGAGGTTAAATATCGATCCCACATTAAGGACGCGGGATCTTGCAACTTGCTTAGTTGACTCCTACGAAAGCAGAACCTATCAACATCGCTACCCACAATATATGAAAGAGTGGCATGGCTCGGCTGATCTTTGCCACTGACGCACTCTCTTCAGACTCACTCTCAATACGAGGGCGCAATATCTCTTGAATGATGCTGGACAAGATTAAGAGCGTTCCTGACCAGGCCACCATGCAGTACGGACACAATGCGCCGATAACAAATGTTGTTTGATAAGCAAGCCAATGACAGAAGAGGGCCGCAAGTGCTGTCCCAACAAGAGCAGCCTGCCAAAACCAGCGAGGAAATCTGGTCCTCGCCAAGAGAGCAATTGAGAGAGCGATAAATATAGAGAAGGCGCCGATTCCAATGAGCGAGTTGGGAAATCCAAAGACTTCTGCCTGCTCGGAGAGCACCACGCTTTTACAGTTCAAGGTCTCAGAGATATTGCATGATGGAACAAACTGAGAATCTTTTAGAAGTTTTATCTTGTCAATAGTAAGTAAAAATGAAGCGAAGAATCCGGAAAGAGATCCTATTAACATAGTTAAGCCGGAAGGCGAAACATTAAGACGACTTTTCATTACGACCTCCCGATAAAGCTGGCGCGCCCGAAGAGACTCGAACTCCTAACCTTCTGATCCGTAGTCAGATGCTCTATCCGTTGAGCTACGGGCGCTCATTCTGGGAAAGCCTATCTGGAGCGACAGTTTGCACCAAACCAAAACTAGCGCTCGCCTTTTGCAACCGCGATCATCTCTAGGGTCGTTATCAACTTCACACGCGGACGGCCAACTTTTGCTCCTTCGGCAATTTCAAATTCGTTAATGTGCCGCCATTCTTCAAGGTCTATGTGATTCAAGTTCTCAACTAAGTTATTTCTTAGCGATTCACTCTTAGGTTCACTACCTGACAATCGGGAGACAATCTCTTCTACGACGTTTGATGCATCGCTCTTATTTGTTCCTATAACGCCGGATGGTCCTCGCTTAGCCCATCCCACGGTATAGAGGTTATCCTCGATGAAACCATCTAAATTCTGAAAGTGGCTTCCCTCAAGTTTCAAATTCCATTCTGGGTTGGCTTCGTATCCAATCGCGGTCACAACCAGATCTGCTTCAACCTCAACTTCCCCCTGCGCAGTTGTGAAGATAACGCTTTCGACCTTACTCGTTCCCTTGATTCGCTTAGGTACATACCCAAAGTGAAATTCGAGTCGTTTATTTCCTTCTCTCCTACCCATAAGGGCAATCCCTTGCATGGCATCAAGATTTGCCTTCACATGTCGCTCCGCATCATTTCCAGCACGAGCTATTGCCTCGCTGATCTCTTCTCTTGAGATAACAACGTTAGTATCTTTCAACTCGGGCAGCTCGCGGAGTTCTGGTGCTGTGAATGACGCAAACTCAGCACCCCTGCGGGCACAGAGCCAAACTTCTCTAATACTGGAGTTTTGAAGTTCATCTAGTGCCCGATCAGAGATGTCGGTCGTGACAAGATCATTTGAATTCATTGCCAGTAATCGGGCAACGTCCATGGCGACATTTCCCGCGCCAATGACGATTGCCCTCTTACCGGAAAGATCAATGTCTAGTTGGCTGTAATCTGGATGACCGTTGTACCAGGGCACAAACTCCGCGGACGACCAGCAATTGCGAAGATCTTCGCCAGGAATTCCCAACTTCTTACCGATTGGCGTGCCAACAGCGAGAATGACCGCGTCATAGGCATCTTTTAGGGAATCCAAGGAGATCTCCTTGCCTACTTCAACATTCGCAAAGAGTCTGAAGTTAGGATTATCCGAAATCTTCTCGAAAACTTTCGACACTGACTTTATCTTTGGGTGGTCTGGGGCAACCCCGCTTCGTACCAAACCCCAAGGTGTAGGAAGTTTCTCAAACAGATCTACTTTGAAAGCCATGTGGTCGTTCGAGAGGCCTTGAAGGGCCTGTGCTGAGAAATATCCTGCAGGACCCGCACCAACTATCGCCACTCTATAAGTCGACACGCTTCTCCTTGAAAGAACTCATGATGGCGGAGACGAGAGGATTTGAACCTCCGATTCCCTTTCGGGAAAACCTCATTAGCAGTGAGGCGCACTAGACCGGGCTATGCGACGTCTCCAGAACGTGCTGATTTTACCTCATACACTTATCAACATGAATCGCGATGCAGCGCTTAGCGCAGACCAGCAAGATCCCTTAAGTTCATTTCTCGAGAGATTTGTCATTGACGATGAGAGCGTCTGCTATCTCGACGGAAATTCACTTGGCAGGATGCCGAAACGCACAATCAAAGAGATAAATGACCTACTGGTTAATGAGTGGGGCAAGAAGATAGTTGGTGGTTGGGCGGATTGGATTGATGAGGCCGAACGAGTTGGAGATCTGATCGGCGAGGCGACGCTCGGGGCCTCAGCAGGACAGACCCTTGCGCTAGACACCAACACAATCAACATCTACCAGCTAGCAGTAGCAGCAATCAAGGCGCGTCCGGGACGCAAGAAAATCCTCATTGATCGAGCTAACTTTCCTAGCGATCGATACGCGATTGAATCAATCGCGGAAAGCCTCGGGATGGAACTCGTTTACATTGAAAACGAAGATCCCACTCTTTCACCTCAAGAAGAGATAACCCTTGATTTGCTCAATCGCTATCTTGATGATGACGTCGCTCTTGTAACATTTCAAATAGTCCAATATCGATCTGGCGTACTTAACGACTATGCCGCTATCGAGAAGGCGGTTCGAGCTCGAGGTGCTCTGATGCTATGGGACTGTTCACATGCTGTTGGATCGGTTGATCTGCAATTCGATAGGCACGGAATCGGTTTAGCAGCGGGATGCACCTATAAGTACGGAAACTCGGGACCTGGGGCGCCGGGGTGGCTTTACGTATCACGCGAACTCCAGAGTGAACTCAATGTGCCGATTAGAGGCTGGTTCGCTGCGAAGAATCAATTTGCAATGGAACGAACCTTTGAGCGCGAGGAAGGAATTCGAGGATTTCAAATCTCTACACCACCAATTATCGGCCTTCGTGCTGTAAAAGTCGGGTTTGAGATGATCAAAGAAGCTGGGATGAAAGCCATCAATGAGAAGTGCCTCAAGGGCACAGATTTGATGATTCGACTCTTCGACGAATGGCTTCAACCACTTGGTTTTTCTCTAGCTACACCACGAGAGCGTCATCGGCGATGTGGTCACATCATCATCACTCATCCAGAAGGAGCCAAGATCGCCCGCGCACTTCGAGAGTTGAAGAATGTTTACCCAGATTACCGGGAGCCAAATGGAATTCGGTTTTCTTTCTCGCCACTCCCAACTTCCTTCACAGAGTTATATGAAGGGTTCTCGCGGCTTCGCGATCTTGTGGCAAGCGGGGAGTACAAGAATCTGACAGCCAAGGAAGGCAAAGTAACTTAGGCAATTTTCCTCTGAGCGCACCTGCCGTACTCTTGCCTCATGAGCACAATCGACTCAAAGCCGCTCCAACAAAAAGCCTCTGGCGTTCGAAGCCACGATATTCCCACCCCTGAAGCGCTGCAAGAATTCATGAAGGGTGGATGGGCTCCAACTCCTCTCGATGGAATCACCGCTCACGAAGTCATCTCGTTTGCAAAGCAACGACGGGAACAACTCTCGAAGGCATTTCCTGGAATGCGGCTCATTTTTCCTGCCGGCTCACTCAAGACTCGAAGCAATGACACTGATTATCGATTTCGAGCGCATTCAGCATTTTCATATTACTCAGGTATTACAGCAGAGGATTCAGTTCCGGATTCGGTTTTGATCCTTGAGCCAAAGGAGCTCGGTCACGAAGCTCTTCTCTTTATTCATCCAAGATCACCACGAGATAACGATGAGTTCTACCGAAATGTAAGATACGGCGAATTTTGGATTGGTCGCCGAATGACTCTCGAAGAGACTGAAACCAAGTACGGAATCAAAGTTGCCCTCTTGGATTCTCTGGAAACTTTTCTGAACAACGCTGGCGACTCGCTTCTGATCCGTGGCGAAGATCCACGAATTGATGCAGCAATCAAGCCAAGTGATCGTGAAGAAGAGTTTGCCAATGTGACTTCGGTTATGCGCATGACCAAAGATCAATATGAAATCAAGGAAATGCAGAAGGCAATCGACGCCACTAGCCGAGGGTTTGCCGATATGGTGAAAGTCTTTCCGGTAGCGACATCTCATAAACGTGGCGAGAGAATCATCGAGGCAGCATTCTTTGGTAGGGCTCGAGTGGAGGGCAACGACCTCGGCTACGACAGCATTGTTGCCTCAGGTTCACACGCATGTGTCTTGCATTGGATCAAGAACGATGGCGAAGTAAAGTCCGGGGACCTAGTTCTTATTGATGCTGGTGTCGAAGTCGAATCTTTCTATACAGCCGATATCACTCGAACTCTTCCGGTCAATGGAAAATTCAATGACGCTCAGCGCAAGATCTATAGCTTGGTTCTAGAGGCGCAGCAAGCAGGAATCGCGGCGGTAAAGCCAGGTAATAAATTCTCAGATATCAACGCAGCATGTATGGCAGTGATCGCAAAGGGCGCACACGAGCTGGGGGTCTTACCGATTAGTCCCGAAGAGTCTTTGAAGCCAGAGAACGGATTACACCGAAGGTGGATGTTCCATGGATCAGGACATCATTTGGGTATGGACGTTCACGACTGCGCAAAGGCCCGTAAGGACCAGTACGCCGATGCCATTCTCGAGCCAGGAATGATCCTTACTGTCGAGCCAGGCTTTTACATTCAACCTGATGATGAACTCTTCCCTCCTGAATATCGCGGTATCGGTGTAAGGATTGAGGACGATGTCCTAGTAACTGAGAACGGTTGTCGAGTAATGAGCTCAGCTCTTCCTAAGCATCCGGACGAGATCGAAGTCTGGATGGCCCAGCTTCTCAATTCCTAAATACTTCTAAGAGGCTTAGGATATTCATAACTGCTTCACAGAATTTCTCACTGCCTTTCCACAGAGCGCTTTAATATCTTCTTGAAGTGAAATCACGTGTGCTCCCTCTCTTCTCTGGCGGAACTGGGCGAAGCGGTACGACAATCGTAGGAAAGTTACTCTCGCGACACCCCGAAGTTCGCGGGGGTCGACCATATGAAGTTCGCTTTATACATGAGAGCTTTGGCCTCCTGGATCTTTGCTACGGGGTAGAACGATTCGAAAGCTCTTGGAAAAGATGGGCCTCTTCTCTATACATAGGTCTCATATCGCCAAGAAAGCGTAAGTTTTTCTTCGATAAATTTGAAACTCATATGCGAGGAAAGTGGTGGGAGAGAACAAACCGTCTTAACGAGAGCACTGGTTTACATCGAAGCATCACTAGATCAAGCCTTGACGAGATGATTGAAATCTTACGAATTCAGTTTCCTCGTGATCATATTCAGGCATCAAGAAATTTCTTCCATGATTTCCTTGAAAGACAGAAACATAACCACGGTGAGAAATTTTGGATTGATACTTCACCCTTGAACATTTCTTCAGCCGACCGCATCTACCTGCTTCTTCCAGAGGCGAAATTCATTCATATGAAACGGGACGGAAGAGACACCATCGCATCTGTGCTCAAAGAGAATTGGGGTCCGGAGAGTCCCAAGGCAGCACTTCGCTGGTAGGAGCGAAGAATGTTCGATTCACTCCTCTCGCTAAGAGCCATCCCGCGAGATCAAGTGCTTGAACTGAATCTCGAAGATCTAGTTGTTAATAACCGCCGTGAAAGCTATTCGCGACTACTTGACTTTGTCGGCATTGAGGACAATCAATCCATGCACGAATATTTCGATAAAGAAATGCCTTCCGAACGCTTGAGGATCGGAAAATATCGCGACGAAATCCCAGATTGGCAAGAGCTTGATAAGGCTTATCTTGCTTCGTCAGAACGTCTTAAGCCTTTACTTTATTGAGACTTAAAAGAAGTAACTATCGGAATAGGACAAGGGGCACCATCACAACAATTCGTCTTCATATGGCAATGAGGGCATAGCCAGCGAGTCGCAACTGGATCGTAAGGATTGCCACAGAAGTCGCAAGGCATCTGGTTATTCGCCGTCACTCAAACCTCCTCCGAACTTCATCAATAATCTATCCGGGTCTCTTTATAGTCTGTAATGATTCTAGGACTAATGTAGCAACGCGCTCCCAACTTCTGGAAGGGAAACTCTCATCAGTAATATTATTTAGTTTTGGTCCATCTTCTTCCAGCCAAAATTTAATGGCTTCAGCCAACTTTTTTGTGTCCCCTGATGGAAAGATTGAACCATTGACTTGATGACGCACTAGACCTTTTGATGCGTTGTCCTCATGATCACTTACGATCGCTGGCAATCCTAAAGAAAGGGCTTCAGCCACACTTAGCCCAAAACCTTCTCTTTCGGAGGGGGAAACGAATACTTTCGATTCCAGCATCAATTGCTGCGCTTTCTCAGATGAGCCCAAGTCTCCAAGGAAATCTGTCATCGCATCAATGCCCAAGTCTTTAGCAAGCTCCTGTAGCGATGAACTCTCTGGGCCAGCACCTCCTATGGCCACTCTCAGTTCCAATTTGGACTCTTTCAACAAAGCAATGGCCCTCAACAGGATGTCAATACGCTTATGACTTATCAATCGCCCCGAATAGCAAACATCGTAGCGACTCTTTAGATTGGAAGAAGGTTGATGTGAAACAGTCGATACCGGCAAAGGAAGATCAATCGTGCGCGAGACAGTCTTTGAACTTGCTCTCAATCTCTCCGACGTATGGGGAGAAATAGAGAGAACTAAGTCCGCTGTAGAGATGCTAAAACGTTCCAATCTTGCCGCTAGAAAACCTCGGAAACTGCCTAGATAAGTTTTCCAATATTGCTCTCCCCAGTATTCATTCCAAATGACAGCTAACTTTAATCCCTGTAATCGGGTCAGCATCCATAATGGAAACAGATGAAGATTTGGTACTTGATCAGTGACTACGACGTCGTAATTCTGAAGTCGTCGAAGTAGTCGTAACATCGAAAGGGAAAATAGAATTCCTTGCACCAGTGAACGTCGATTCTTGTGGTAAAGAGGAACTGACCTGCATAATGAGTAATGCACAATACCCTCGAAGGTAAATTTCTTTTCCCTTCCCCACCAACTCATTGTGAAAATATCAATCTGTGCGAAAGGACGTAAATGCTGTGTAATTTCAAAAAGATTAGTCTCTTTGCCACCGACAGACCAAGGGTGTACGGCGTCTGATACCAATGCGATTTTCATTTTTCGACTCCAACATCAATGATTTTTAACGTACCAGCGCACATCTACCGTAACTTACTGGAAAGTCTGGAATTGCATGGCAAGGAGTAGGGCACCAACTCCGAAAGTGAAGTTTGCGGCAATATTCCCGAACAATTGAAGACCATTGTTTGTGCGCCTCGCCTTATCAAGATCTAGAGCAAAAGCTGACCAGGTGGTCAGCGCGCCACAGAATCCGAAACCCACAAAGGCCATCTCTGAGTCGTTGCCGATGATCAACCCAAGGAGAAAAGAGCCAAAGGTGTTGACAATCAGGATGCCCCACGGAAAAGTGAAATTTCGGCGGAAATAGCGATCGGTGAGATATCTAGTAACCGCGCCTAGCCCTGAGCCAAGAAAGAAATAGAGCAACCTCATGATGATTCACCGTTCTCATTGAGATTCATTGAACGATGAATGGCGAAGAGAATCGCCATGGAGAGAAAGAGATTTAGCCCGGCAAAAAAAACCGCTTCGAACGGAGCCAGCTCGGCGACAAAAAAGGAGAGCGAGGAGAAGGTGGTTAAACCTCCCGCAAAGCCAGTGATCCAAAAAGCACTCCGCTGAGCGGCACGGTTCGGCTCACTTGGCACTCGTTGATATGCAAAGTGCCCCGCCACCGCCGTTCCGATGACATTAACCATCAAGACGACGAGCGCGCTATTTGAGATGAACTCGCTCGTTATCCATCGAAGTGACGAACCAATCGCGCCACCCAGGAAAACGAGGATTATTGAGGTCAGGAAGAAGCCCGCTTAAATATTTTGGTTGATAGCCAGTTGATAAGAGAAATGATAAGGGCTGCAAAGATGGCTGACCAGAAATCTTCAACAGTTAGTAGGTCGCTCCATCTAGCGGTGAGGGAGATCATTGCAGCGTTGACGACAATGAGAAAGAGTCCAAGAGTGAGAATGACTGCTGGGAAAGTAAAGACTCTTACTAACGAGCCAATCGTCACATTGATCGCACCGAAGAGAAGGGCAATCCAGAAGTAACTCCAAGTACTGCCCTCTACTTTTATGCCAGGAACAAGTTGCGTTGCCACCCAAAAGGCGAGCGCCATAGAGGCCCAACGCAACAAAATCCGCATCGACTAGATGCCTTCCTTCTTTCGAATCTTCGAACCAAGCCAACGTAGCGGGTCATACTTCACGTCAACAACACGTTCCTTCATCGGAATAATCGCATTATCTGTGATCTTGATGTGCTCAGGACAGACTTCGGTGCAGCACTTAGTGATGTTGCACATCCCAAGCCCATGCTCTTCTTGCGCCATCTGCTTGCGATTTTTGATTGTGTCGAGTGGATGCATATCGAGTTCGGCCATACGGATGAAGAAACGTGGGCCCGAGAATGATTCTTTATTCTCCTCATGATCGCGGATGACGTGGCAGGTGTTCTGGCAGAGGAAGCATTCGATGCACTTTCGGAATTCTTGGCTTCGCTCTACATCGACTTGCTGCATCCGGTACTCGCCAGGCTTCAAATCTGCGGGGGGTTCAAACGCCGGAACTTCCATGGCCTTCTTGTAGTTATACGAGACATCTGTGACTAAGTCCCTGATCACAGGAAACGCGCGTAGGGGGGTCACCGTGACAGTCTCGCCCTCTTCGAAAGAATTCATTCGAGTCATGCAGGCAAGGCGAGGCTTTCCATTGATTTCCATCGAGCATGATCCACATTTACCGGCCTTGCAGTTCCATCGGACCGCGAGATCTGACATCTGTGTCGCTTGAACGCGATGAATCACATCGAGGACTACTTCACCTTCGTTGACATCTACTTGGACATCCTTGAAGCCACCACTCTTTGAGTCGCCTCGCCAAATTCGGAAGTTGAACTTTCTGGCCATTCTCACTTACCGCCCTTCGCAAGTTCACCTTGGGTGAAGTACTTCTTCAATTCATCCATCTCAAAGAGGTCTAGGAGTTCATGTGGAAGCATGATCGCCTCTTCAGGGGCTACCTCTACTTTGGACCCATTCCAACGAGAGAGATGGTTGTACTGACGCCACTCAGGATCCATCTTCGGATAATCATCACGGGTATGCCCACCACGTGATTCTTTTCTGGCGAGCGCTGATTTCGCGATTGACTCAGAGACAAGAAGCATGTTCTCCAGATCAAGGGCAAGGTGGAAACCTGGGTTGAATACTCGTCCACCATCAGCGCGAACTTTTTCCGAGCGCTGCCTTATCGAATCTAACTTAACGATCGCATCAGCGAGCTCGGTCTCTGTTCTGATGATTCCAACGAGATCTTGAGTGAGGTTTTGAAGTTCCTGATGTAGCGAATATGGATTCTCCCCGCCAGATCCAGTAAATGGTGCATCTAGTCGAGACTTGGCACGCGAGATTTCGCCATCGGTGACCTTCGGCCTTTGACCTAGTGATTTCACATAAGCGGCTGCGCCAGCGCCAGCCCGCCGACCAAAGACAAGAAGATCGGAGAGTGAGTTACCGCCGAGACGATTCGAGCCGTGCATACCGCCAGCTACCTCACCTGCAGCGAACAAGCCTTCAACACCAACCGCAGCAGCAGAATCTGGGTCGACTTTGACGCCACCCATGACGTAGTGACAGGTCGGGCCTACCTCCATCGGTTCTTTCGTGATATCCACATCGGCCAACTCTTTGAACTGATGCCACATCGATGGAAGTCGGCGTTTGATTTCCTCGGCTGGTAGGCGAGAAGAAACATCAAGGAAAACTCCACCGTGTGGTGAGCCACGACCTGCTTTCACCTCAGAGTTAATTGCGCGGGCTACCTCATCTCGAGGCAAGAGTTCAGGAGGCCTGCGGTTGTTGTTCTGATCCTTGTACCAACGATCGGCTTCTGCCTCATTATCTGCGTACTTATCCTTGAAAACTTCAGGGATGTAATCGAACATGAAGCGACGACCGTCGGAGTTGGTGAGAACACCACCATCACCTCGCACCGACTCAGTGACCAAAATTCCTCTTACCGAAGGTGGCCAGACCATGCCGGTCGGATGGAACTGAACAAATTCCATATCAACAAGTGCGCTTCCCGCCTTGAGGGCGAGCGCATGACCATCGCCTGTTCCTTCCCAGGAATTCGATGTGATCTTAAATGACTTACCAACGCCACCTGTTGCAAGGACTACAGCAGCAGACTCAAAGAGAACTTCATCTCCGCTCTCGCGCCAGTATCCGTATGCACCAGAGACTCGATCACCCTCTTTCAAAATCTCAGTGATAGTCAACTCAGAGAAGACTTTGATGTACTTCTCGGCATCGCCGAACTCTCTCTTGTCTTTCTGTTGCAACGCGACTATTCGCTGCTGCATTGTCCGTATCAACTCAAGTCCAGTGCGATCGCCAACATGTGCAAGACGTGGATATTCATGGCCACCGAAGTTACGTTGAGAGATCTTTCCTTCTTTAGTGCGGTCAAAGAGCGCACCCCATGACTCAAGCTCCCAAACACGATCAGGGGATTCCTTCGCGTGAAGCTCTGCCATACGCCAGTTGTTCAGGAACTTTCCACCACGCATGGTGTCGCGGAAATGAACCTTCCAGCCATCGTTCTCATTCACATTGCCCATAGCGGCAGCGGCTCCACCTTCAGCCATCACGGTATGAGCCTTGCCGAAGAGGGACTTACAGATAATCGCAACTGAAAGCCCAGCCTGACGAGCTTCAACTGCTGCTCGAAGCCCAGCACCTCCCGCGCCGATCACCACGACGTCGTAGGAATATCGCTCCATCGCCTGACTCATCAACTGCTCCTCAGAAGGTAAAAATGGGTAGGTTCTCGAGTTTTCCTGCAGCCACTTGCCTGACATAGAAATCTGTAAGCGCTACGCCAAAAAGTGAAATCCATGCGAAGAGTGGGTGCCTGCTATTGAGCTTGGAAACTATGGTCCAGGCTTTGTACCTAGCTGGGTGTTCCGAGAAATTCTTTAGTCGGCCACCGATTGTGTGGCGACAGGTGTGGCACGAGAGCGAATAGAGCCAGAGCAAAGTTGCATTTGCGGTCAGCACTAGGGATCCCACCGTTACATGTCCCCATTCACCCTCCGGTGACTTGAATGCTATGACCGCGTCATAGGTGAGAATGACATTGAGGATCAAGCCAAGATAAAAGAACCAACGATGGCCATTTTGCAAAATGAGTGGAGCGCGGGTCTCGCCGGTGTATTTCTTATGTGGTTCGGCAACTGCGCAAGCTGGCGGTGACATCCAGAATGATCGGTAATAAGCCTTGCGGTAGTAATAACAAGTAAGTCGGAAACCTAGTGGAATCACAAGGATGAAGAAGGCTGGTGACAACAGCATGCCGCCGATAAAAATCTCACCAATAGGTTGGCCGAAGTGGGATGCACCTGTATCTCCACATGCCGTCGACAAACATGGCGAATAGAAAGGTGAGATCAGCGGCTCTGCCCAGTAATACTTATTTTCAAATGCGCGGAAAGTTGAATAGATGACAAAGGTGAAGAGGACTCCGAAAGTGAAAGCTGGTTGTAGCCACCACTTATCTGTGCGAAGAGTTCTTTCTTTGATTGATGCGCGCCTCGATGAAAAGACACCTGTCGCCACTGTCAGCCCTCCCCTAGGGAATCAGAGCACTAGTCTCCTAGCCCCTAGTAAGTAGCGCTAGGTGAGGGCTTATGAAATCAACCACAGCGGAGGGCGTGGGATTTGAACCCACGAGACTTTCGTCTGCCGGTTTTCAAGACCGGTGCACTCGGCCGCTATGCGAGCCCTCCGTGAGCGAATTTAGCCCTTGCCCTCACGGTCATCAAAATCCAACGAATCGAGTGCTGGTTTGAGATGAAGCCGAAAACGTATCGAGAGCATATGGATGGTGAAAATCATCAATACGGTAAGCGCGACGGCTAAATCACGATTGAAATCAACCCGATCCAAGATCGCAAAGAAGAGTGAGCCAAGAGCTGTCGCTGTCGCATAGAGCGGTCCACCTGTGAAGATGGCCGGTGTTCGTCTAGCGACAACATCGCGTAAGACACCACCGCCAACGGCAGTAATGACACCAAGCAGTACTGCAACGAGAATAGATGCGTTGAACAGCAGAGCCTTGTAAGTACCGGCAACTGCAAAGAAACCCATCGCAAGTGAATCCAAAATCGCCACGATGCGCTCTCCCAATGTACGTAACGCTAAGTACCAACGCCCAAGAAGTAGGGCGAGCGCTACCGCGACTAATACAGTGATTATGTATTTATCCTGCATTCCGGAAGGTCTTCCACTGGCAAGAAGAAGATCACGAATCAATCCACCACCGAGTCCAGTAAGAATTGCTATTGCAATCACGCCAACAAGATCAAACCTCTTATTGAAGATGGCATACAGCGCGCCAGCGAAAGCGCCAACGCCGACTGCTGCAAGATCAATCCAGACTGGCAATAAAGAGTTCATTCGGGTAGCTCCAGTAATCTCTCAATCTCTATGGCGACACCATCTTCTTGATGTGGCTTTGCTACAGCTTTTGCATAACGTTTTGCATCGGGATGCCCATCCTGCATCGCCCAGGAGCGACCGGCCCACGCCAACATAGAGAAATCATTGGGATTATCGCCAAAAGAAACAGATTCATCGCTAGTGATACCGAGTCGAGATGCGAGCAAGGAGAGCGTGCTTCCTTTGCTCACACCATGAGCCGAAATCTCAAGAAGTGAGTCCCATGCATTCGAATGGGTGACGGTGACAACGCCATCCAAAGCTTCAGCCGCTATCGCTAGCATCTCGTCGGATGTGTATGACTGGGCAGAGCATCGAGCCAGGATTTTTGCCGCAGGCTCAATCATCGCATCTTCGATGACGTCAAATGGGGCGTCATCCACCCCTACATCCCATTTGGGTTCGTACTTCTTCTCACGATGGAACTTGAAACTGGTGTCGAGTGCAAAGGCAACTGTCGGAATCGCTTCGCGTAATCTGGTTGCAACTTCAATCTGTCGCTCTACTGGGATAAACCACCGCTCCAAGACCTTCTCGTTGAATATGTCGTAATGCATCGCACCATTGGCGAGGATTCCTTCACCGAAGGTGAAATTCTCTTTGATCTCACTCATCCACCGCGGTGGTCGACCTGTCACGAAAAAGATCTCAATGCCCAGTTCATGAGCGCGGTGAAATGCTTCAACGGTTCGAGGTGATACCGAGCCATAGTGAGCGACGATGGTCCCGTCGAGATCTGTAGCGATCAACTTCGGGCGCTTAAGCAATGGGTTCAAACTTCTCCATACCCAAGAGCGGCTGAAGTGCCTTCGGTACCGTCACCGAACCATCTGAATTCTGATGATTCTCAAGAATCGAAACGATCATCCTTGGGATAGCAACAAGAGTGCCATTGAGCGTGGCCACTGCCTTACTCCCCTTCTCATCCTTGGTTCGAATATTGAGTCGTCTCGCCTGAAATTCAGTGCAGTTCGAGGTGCTAGTCACCTCTCGATATGCGCCTTGAGTTGGGATCCAGGCCTCGCAATCAAACTTTCGAATCGCTGATGAGCCAAGATCCCCGGTGGCAACATCAATGACTCGATAAGGAACTTCCATGGCGGTCAAGAAATCTTTCTCCCATTGAAGCAATTTCTGATGCTCTGCCTCAGCATCTTCGCTTAGACAGAAGGAGAACATCTCAACTTTGTCGAACTGATGAACCCGAATTATCCCTCGAGTATCTTTCCCGTAGCTTCCTGCTTCCCGACGAAAACATGAAGAATAACCCGCATAACGCATAGGTAGTTTTGAGCTCTCAAGAATCTCATCCATATGGAAAGCAGCAAGTGGAACTTCGCTTGTTCCCACCAAATAGAAATCATCTTCTTCAAGATGAAAGACATTCTCCGCAGCCTGTCCTAAGAATCCAGTTCCTTCCATCGCCTCCGGTTTAACAAGGACTGGGGGAATCACAGGGGTGAAACCGTTCTTCAAGGCCGATGTGATTGCGTAGTTAACAAGAGCGAACTCAAGAAGCGCTCCCACTCCAGTAAGATAAAAGAAGCGTGCACCAGATACTTTTGCGCCACGGTCGGTATCAATCGCACCTAGAATCTTTCCTAGTTCAACATGATCCTTCGCCTCAAAACCCTCCGTTTTGAAATCGCGTGGCCTACCGTGATGTTCTAATACTTTGAAATCAGATTCGCCACCCACCGGCGCATCAGGACTGACCAGATTCGATAATTGTTTCGCCTCTGCATTAAAGGCCCCTTCGAGTTCTGCTCGATGAGCATCTGCAGCTTTGACCGCTTGGGCTAAGGACTTAGCCTTCTCCAGGAGCGCGCTCTTCTCATCGCCCTTTGCGGCACCGACAGCCTTTGAGAGTTGATTCTGTTCAGCACGGACCTGTTCGAATTCATTGATTGCACCACGCCGTGCTTCATCTGCGCTAAGGACTGCATCAATAAGACCAGGGTCTTCACCACGCGCTTTCTGGGATGAGCGAAAGAGTTCTGGGTTTTCACGAAGGGCTTTGATATCGATCATCGTCTACACATTCTATCTTTCACAATAATCAGATCTTCTTTCCGGATCTGATTGCATCAAGCCATCCCTCGGCCTCTTTAAATACATCGTCATGACCACTTCGAGTGGTTGTCGGGGCGACTCGGTCAGCCCTCGGATACGAACCAAGAAAGCGAACATCAGCGCAGATGCGATGCAAACCCATCATCGCTTCGCCAACTCTCTCGTCATGGATATGTCCCTCAGCATCAATGATGAAGTGATAATCGCCGAGACCTGCTCCGGTCGGGCGGGATTGGATGAAGGTGAGGTTGACACCTCGCACTGAGAATTCAGTCAAGACTTCAAGAAGTGCTCCTGCATGATCTGCGCCAATAAAAGCGACAAGGGAGGTGCGGTCATAGCCACTACGAGCAGGAATCTGTCCCGGTTTTGAGACAAGGACAAATCGAGTCTCGGCATCTTTGATATCACCGATTCCATCTTCCATCACTTCTAAGTCATTCTTACTGGCCACGGTTGCAGCAGCAATCGCTGCTGGATACTCACCGCGCGCAACCGCCTCTGCCGCTGCTGCGGTAGAGGACATAGGAATAATCTCGGCGTGAGGAAAGTGTTTTGCTATATATGAGCGACATTGCGATTCGGCATGGGGATGAGTTGCTATTTGTGCGATCTCATCTCGATTGAATCCACTCCTTGTGAGCAAGGCGAACGAGACTTCGATGGTCGTCTCGGCGACGATCACGAGGGGGTCTCCAATCGCTAACTCATCGAGAGTTCTGGCGACCACTCCTTCGACTGAATTCTCGATTGGAACGAGGGCAAACTCAGTCTCGCCACCACGAACTGCATTAAGAGTTGCAGTGACGTTGGCATAGGCGATTCGTTGATCTGAATCTTTCGTTATCTGCTTCAACGCGCTCTCGGTAAAAGTGCCTTCTGGACCAAGAAAGGCATAACGAGGCATTGGCTAAGGGTAGCCGAGCACCTTCTTCGCATGTGCCGGTTTATCAGTGATGATTCCATCAACTCCTAGCTCACTCATCCAGCGAATATCTTCATCAT
>Ga0194115_10003862_pt1 | contig 16535 bp, 13 predicted proteins | sample TA2MahsurfametaG_3_FD_148656 | JGI IMG/M metagenome (GOLD analysis project Ga0194115, IMG submission 148656) | Freshwater microbial communities from Lake Tanganyika, Tanzania - TA2015002 Mahale S4 surface | ecosystem: Environmental > Aquatic > Freshwater > Lake | place: Tanzania: Lake...
ATTAGTGGGAAAAAAACCTTAGAGCAAACTTTTGATTTTAATGATCAAGATATCCATCATATAGTTCATAATGGTTCAGCTTTAGGTGTGTACCAAATGTTTTTAAGTGGGATAACTAATACAAACCCTTGGAGTATGGGTTCTCTTTTCTCGCCTCCTAGCACATCTCTTATTAAAGATACTTCTCACATTATCCAAAAAATAGGGGATAAAGATTTTGTCCCTACTTTAATAGAAAAAGGCAGTAGAAATATCCCTTTTAACAATTTATTATATACAGATTATTTACTAAAATCTTCTTTACAAAATTTTATAAAAGAAGAATATCCTTCTTACGCTAGAAAACATAAAAAAAGATTTATAAATAAAAAATAAAATGATATATTAATTTCAAATAATAATTAACAGAGTAGTATTATGGGTTTTGGCGGCGGCGGCGGTGGTGGCGCATTGAGAGACAGTATAAATAAATTAATAGAGCATAATGTAGCTATGACAAAAGCTCATAAAATAGACATGCAGCATATGATTGCTCAAAATCAAGAACTTAATAAACAATGGCGTGAAAACTTTAATAAAATAATGGAAAACCAATTTGCAGAATCTAACAAAAAATTGGAAGAATCAAAAGCAAAAGTATCAGAAATAACAAATCCATCTCCAACAATAGACCCAACTTCTTCTAATTCTTCTAACCTTTCAAATTATGAAGATTTTAAAAAACGAAAACAACGAAAATATCAAACAAAATTTTCTTCACTTATAAATACCGATAACAATTTAACTAAGACTTAACTAACAATTAAGAACAAATAATAGTAAATTAGTTAAAAATTTTATTAAAGTAAATTTTAATACTAATACCTAAGTTCAAAGAAAGGCGTAGATGACTTTATGTTTGCAATATGCTCTTCTTCTTTTGGTATGACAGAAAGCATATTTTGAGTAATTTCTTCTAAAGTCCATATTTTTAAATTTTTTTGTTTATCGATATCATAAAAAGTTTTATTACCTATTGACATTTCAAGTATATACCCAGAATTATCTCTGTTTAATATCCATCTACCTTGCCTAACAGACTCACGCATTAAATTTAACTGATTCTCTTTTATATAAGGAGATGAGGGAGCATATATTTTACCGAAAATTGAACTTAAATGCTCTTCTGTCCAATACAAATTATTTTGTAAATGTTTTTTTAAATAATTATTAATTGATTGAGCCTCTTTGGTAGTAATTTCAGTTGCTCCTTTTATAGTCGGATAAGATTTAGGTACATAAATTTCATTATCCGTATGAAGATGATTAAAATATAATTTTTTAGCCTCCAATAAAACATTTTCTGCGCTCATTTCTTCATTAGAACGTTTAAATACATCTTTTGCTACTTCATAAAGAAATTGTTTACTTTCTGCATAATCAGAATCAGAAAGTGAACTAAATAATTTTCTATCTGTATTAATTAATTCTTTGATAACAATTAAACTTTGCTTATCAACAAAAGTATTATCTTTTAAAACGCCTGAATTTTTTTTATTTCTAAGATTTAATATTTCTTCCATTTTTCCTGCTTCTCCATTAAAAGCATAATGTAAAGATTGTTTTAAAAATACATCATCATTAATATCTGGAGAACTTTTAACTTCTTGTAAAACTTTATGATATAATTCACCATATTTGTTTTCAGTTAAATTTAATATATTTTGTAGATCATTAGAAGACTCAGCATTTTTTAATGTAAATACTAAATTATCTCTTTCCATATTTGTAAGTATACGTGGATTTGGCACATTTTTAGAGATTTGGTCTAGATATCTCTTTTCATAAATGCTTGCTCCTTCTAATCGAGCAATAGGATTGGAAATTTCTAATAAACTTTTACTTGCTGCTTCAGCTGGATTAACTTCATATAAATGTTTATTAGCCAAATATTCATTTTTTATTTCATTATATATTTTTACTTCAGTAGCATAATCTTTTGATTGAAGATTAGATGCCTGATTTTGCAAATAAGCTTCTCTTTCTTCTAACGGTATTGTTTGAAATTTCTGGGATACTTTATAATACTTCTCAGCATAATTTATTTTACTTATTACTGAATTATACGATGCTTCATTACCAGTAGATTGATATATATTAAGTAATTTTTGAAAATATTCTTCATTTACTAATCCATGATTTTTAAGTATTTCAATGTTGTTTGCTAAATCTACCTCTAAAACTTTTGTAGATATTCTAGAATGAGCCTCTAAATTTCTTTTGCTTGCATGTATTTGATGCATTAATATTCTAGGCGTGCTATCAGTTATAATAGGATGAGTCTTATTTTTCTCATATAAATCTAGTAACTTTTGAGGATTTTCTAAACTTAATTTTAAAAGCATATCATCAGCAAGGCGATGAGGTATTTCATTCATCATGTCCATTTTAGATGTTGCCGAAATGTAGCTATTGTTAATAGTGCCTATAATATTAGAAGAATTTTCTATATAATTTTCTATAGTATTAATATTGCTTATATTTTTTACTAAATGATATATTTTATTAATACCAGCTTTTTCAAGTAATTCGTCTTTATGTTTGTGCCAAGATATATTTTGGATTGGCAATGCTTTTTGTAAAGATTGATATATCATACGTTTAGCATATGGATTATTAGTGCTTTGTCCTAAATTATAAGTTTCATTTTTCCAAAAATTTTCCATTGTAGACATATAATGTCTTTCATCATCTAAAATAACGCCAGCTTTACTTAAATAATTTTGTTCTTCTAAAGGAATATTGCCAATAAAAACATCCATTTTTCCTATTTTATTTTCTCCAACATGTGATGACTTTTCTAATATTCTAGAAATTTGAGTATATTTATCTTGAAATTCTATTTGTTTTTCTATTGCAGTTAATTCAGCATGCTTCATTAACTCTGTATTAAAAATATCTTTTATTCCTTGTGCGAAATTTACCCACATTATTTTTTTACTCCTATTTGACTTGCTTTATATAACGTGTAATCATTTAACCCATTTCTTATGCCTTGCAATATTACATTTGTTTGATTCGCTCTAAAATTAATACCACTCATGCTATCTGCACTTTGTGCAAAAGAGGCATTTGATGCTAAATCTAAAGTAATATGCATAGCTTCTTGTAAAGAATCAAATTCTTTTTTTCCAATATATTTATTAAATTCTAACTTATCACTTTCAATTTGGAATATTCCCACATCTTTAGCATAATTTTGTTCTAATGTATTTAACAAATCTTTTTGTTTAATTTCCATTTCTTTTTCTTTTCTTATAACATTAATTTCACTAGCCATTTTGACTAAATTATCTATTTTAGTATTTAAACCTAAACTGCCATTTTCTACCGAGAAAACATATTCTGCTACTTCTTTTTGTTTATTTACAACATCTCTAAGTAAATGAGAGCTTAAAATTTTAATAGCTATTTTATTTTTCTCACTTAGCATCTCATCGCGTCTTTCTAAAAACCTTTGTTGCCAGTTTATAGTCATCAAAAAATTTTCTTTTTCTTCTCTAGTAAATGCCATTTTAGCTTCCCTTGCCACGCGTGCAGATTCTGCCCTTAATTGTGACATTGATAATTCTGCCTCTATTTTTGCAATTTCAGCTGCTCTTTGCGCTCGTGCTTGAGATAAGCCAGAAAAAAAACTAAGCCCACTAAGAGCTACACTGGCCCCTACTAAATAATTCATCATATTTTATATATATTTTTCACTAATATTAAACATACAATATATCCCATATATATGGAAATTAGTTGTTGCTTGAAATTCAAATTTTAAATTTAAATCACCTATATAAGAAATTTGCATTCTTATCTTATATCTAACTGTTGCATACGAATGCCTTATTTCTTGCGTAAAAGATATATTGCTGTCTAAATCATTAAGTTTAACACTAGTGAATTTCTTAGGATCTTCTGCCTTAGCATACAATCCTATCTCTTGTACAATAGCCTCTTTATCGAAAAGAAAATTTCCTTGCCCGTCATGCAAATAATTATTTGTAACTAAAGTAATTGGATAATTATATAATGTAAAATCTTTATTAATATTTGAAGTTACAATGCCGCATATTAAACCAATTTGGTTCTTTATATTTGCTAATATATAAATTTCTTTATTATTTTGCATTAAATCTAATATTGTAACATCTGTATGAAAAACTTGTCTTGTCGCTCCTATTGATTCAGCAAGTTTATTTATAGTAATAGTTACTATTGTATCATTTTCTAACAAAACCCAAATTACATCCTCTGCATCTAAAAATATTTTTTTAATAAATGTTTCATTAAATAAAGATGAACAAAAATATGTAATCTCATTAGTTTCGCTTTGTGTTAAATCAGTATGTTCTAACGAAATAGAGTATATTTTTTTTCTATCATACGACACATAAATTAACATTTGGTGTAATAAAATTGGTTGTATATAAGAAGCTCCAATCATATTCTCTTGTATAACCTTAAGATTACCACTACTCATTATTTTATGTCTGTTCACTGCTCTTATTGAAAAAACTCCTTGTTTGTTAGCAAAAAATATACACCTTGTATTAGATATACTCCACATAATTTGTTCGTAACTCTCATATATAGAAGTTTCAAATTCAAATCCTTCCATCAATAAATTTAATTGCTCTTTTTCAAATGTAGAAAAATACAAAAATCCTAAACTTTTATTATTTTGAGATTCGTTTCCGGCCTGAAAAGGCGAATTAAAGCTTTGACTATTTTCTTGAATAAAATAGTTAGCAATACTTGAAGCAATAATTTCGTTGGCGTTCCCATTTAAATTAAAACCCCATAACCTATCGTTAAAAATTACAATACAACTAGCTTTTTTATCTTTCTCTATATGTATATATTCTGCTAAATCTATAGTATCTACTTCTTTTTGTATTGTTTTTAATTCCTTTATTTTTTTCTCCTGTTTTTTTATTGCTGCAGTATTTTCTTTTAAAGTATCTTCTTTTAAAGTATCTTCTTTTAAAGTGTCTAATTCTTTTTCTGCAAATTCAATAAAATTTGCCACATTATTAGATAGGGCGTATAATAATACTATTAATTTTTCTAAATTTTGTATTTTTGATTTATTAATATATGTAACATACTGATTTTTTATACTAATAATTATATAATCATAAGTATCAAAAATTTCTAAATCTTTTAACTGCTTCTCTGTTAAATGAATAATAGAAGAATTTTGAAATATATTATCCCATCTCAACTCTTTGAATTCATGATTAAAAGTTTTTACATTATAAAAACATACATATATTTCTGATAAAGTAGTATATATAGAAATAGAAATATCTTTTGTTATTTTGATAAAAAAAGCTTTAAAATTTTTATTTGTTATAATTAAATTATTATAATTTGCTATTAATTTAATAGCACCTCTGTTTTTTAAACTTCCATCTTCTTGAATTATAACATTTTCTGCACTTTTCAAAGAATTATTATAAACCTGATTTTTACAATCAATGGCAAAAGCATGGCTAACTTCTCCGAAATTAAACTTACTTTGATTTCTAATTATCATCATTTATTGAAGCTGGAATATTATTATACATTTCTAATGAATTTAAATATCTAGCCTCGACTAAAGCTCTATTATATGACTCTATTATTAATTGTATTTTACTTGCTGCTATATTAAGATTATTAGCAATACGAGCTGTTAAGTGTAATTCTACACAAAGGAGAAACCATGCCGGCAACTTAGTCATTACTACTTTAGGTAATAAAACTTGCTTACCATTATAATCACTTATAATTAAATCATCTTTATCATTAAGAATGTTATCAGCAGTAGTTTCTTTTAAAAAAAACCACTTAGTATTAGACAGCGTCTCCATAAAAGAAACGTCAAACATATAAAATACTATTAAAGTTTCTCTAGAATTAGGGATATTTAAAAAAGATGGATCAAGCCCTGTGTTTAACAGAGCTCGTTTTTTTAATGGTAAAAATTGAACTGATAAATCTTCAGGTACATGATACATTGTATCCTCTTATCTTTTAGCAATTACCATTACTCTTCTTTCTTCTCGTCTTTCTTCTCGTCTTTGGCAATTGCAATTACTCCTTTATTATTTACCCTACTTCCACCTAAACAAAAATTAATATAAATTTGTGTAGCATAGTTTTTGTGTGGTAACGCTTCTATTCTAGCTTTAAGAGCTTCGCTATTAATACCAACCTTAATAGCTTCTTTTTGCACTAAAAATCCTAAACAATCGATTTTTTTATTACCAATTGATATGTTTTTGTATGTACTATCTTCATAAACTATAACATTATAGCCCAATATATTTTTTATATTACTATTATTACTAGATATACTAAGTAAACTGCCATAAAGAGGTGTAGCCGACGCACCGACATGATCTAATAGTGCATTTCTAGTTTCAGCAGAACAAATAAAATACCTATCTTCTTCATGAATATTTTGTGAATCAAACTTTGTTTTAGCTGCCTTTAAAGCAGATAATAAATTCTTCTCTATAACAACATTTGATTCAAGAAACTTTTCTTCTGTTTCTGCAGAAATACCCTGAGCATTTATTGTGACAATCTTTCTACTACCAGATATAGCATTAAAAATAATTTTTTGTTGCTCTTTTTTCATATGATGCAACGCTGCTTTAACATATATACTAGTTGGATCACTAACCATCCTAACTTTATCATATTCAGTAATTAAAGTAGCCCAATACCTATTTTCTAAATAATTTGCTACTCTTTCAGCCGAAACATCACTATATCTAGTATTATAAAAATCACCAGTAGCCTTACTATCTAATTTTGTAGACCCATTCCTTACAAGAATATTACCTTCACTAACACCAGTAATAGTATCAAATAATTGCCTATCAGCCTTTTGATTAACTTTTGTAATTACTGCATTTAAAGGCACCACTTCTTTATTATAAGCATCTAAAACAGCATCATTAAATTGCTTAGTATATAAATTTAATTCATCATTACTCATAAAATAATATTATAATTTTATTATTAAAAAATTCTTTATATTTATAATATAAATTATACAAATTGACTACATTTTTATCATTTATTCCACTTTTTTTAATAACATTAATAGCATTAATAAAAAAAACATCATTTTTGTAGCACTACATTAGCATCAATAATATTAGTAGTATCTACTACCGTATATTTATTAGCATCTAAAACCGGCTTTGCAGCCAATATTTGCTTTACTAAGCTAAGTAGCTTATGTTCACCAAAAAATTTGCTATACAAAGAACCGTCACTAGCAGAAATAACTCTTTCCATTGCCGCTACATCATTTAGCCATATGGCATGCAATAACGCAATTTTTAAATCCTTATACAAATAATATTTAGTGTATGAACTAGTTTCTTGTAATGCACTTGCTGGCAAATAACTTATGATACATTCCACATCATCATACAGTTCTTTTATTCTTAAGCTTAGTTTACTTGATTGAACATTTGAATTTAAATCTAAAAAATTTTGATGAAATTCTTTTTTTATGGAATTAGTGATTTTTTCTTTATACGCTATATTATACACAATATCCAATACTATGTATTCTTTTACAGCATGTAACCACATAACTGCACTGTCTAAAGTAAGCAACGTTAATACATTGTTATTTTTTTTTAGAAATATACAAGAGTTTACTAAACTAGTAAAAACATCAATACTTATTTCCTTTTGATTTTGATATAAAGAAGTATCTTCTAAAATACTTTTATATAAATTAATTAGACTTAATTTTTGATTTTGCATAAATACTCATGTAGGAACTTTATCAAGCTCCTTTTTCTAACTTTATTAAAGTAGTATATAAGTTATCCATTTCCTTTTGTAATTCTACTTTCCTAGGATGAAAGTCATTATAATAATCATTATCATTCCTAATTGCAGCTATCTTTTCTTTTATTACCTTAATAGAGTTAATATCATTACCTACACTTTTAGGCTCAATAATTACATTATAAGTGTTTATATATGATTTCATTAAAGTTAAAAAATCTATATTAGTCTTTAAATTATCAAAAGAATTTTTAATCTTTTCGTCTGATATTTTTGCAAAAAAATTATCTATACTGACAAAATCTTCTTTTTTAAATTCTTTTTGTATAGTTTCAAATAACATTTTTTGCTCAGCTTCCTGTGCTTTTTGGTCTTCTCTTATATAATTGGCTATAAAAGCTACTTGCTCTTTATTAAACTTTCCTTCTTTAAATTTTTGTACTCCTAAATCACATAATTCAGGTGCTATAGATTTTATTTCAGCTTCATCTAATAACTCTATGATAGGAGCTGTTTCTTGCTTATCCACTTCTGGACTAGGCTTTACTTCCATCTCTGGCTGCGCAACTTTTGCTATCACAGATTCATTCATTTGCTCTAAATTAATAGTATCATTCATATTGTATGTCCTCTATATCTAAAAGTATTTTTTCATAATATTGCTGTTGATCTTTAAAATCTTTTTGGTCTTGATATACCATATGTAAAATATAATACAATAAAGTTCTCTTCCCTTCAAGAAATTCTAAACTATCACCAGCATAGTTATTAGAAAATAACTTACTTTCTCTCATCAAATCTAATAACACTTTCTTGCCAAGACTATTTAAAAAAACATCTCTATATATATTCTTAAACTCTAATAACTCTTGTGTACTTCTTTTTTTAAAGGATAAAAATTTAAAAAACTTAATCATTTTATTTCTCCAGTAACGTTCTGTTTTTGTAATGCTTGAGCTTTACTATTCCGAATCTCTTCGATTTGATTACTACTATTTAATATCTCAAGCGGAGTGTTATACAATTCCATAATTTTTTGTAAATATTTATCCCAGTTAATATTATCAACAATATCTGGCTGCACTTGAGAAATTATACCAACACTTTCCACAACATTTGCTATAGAATCTAATTCTTCATATTTTTGTCCCTTAGATAAAGCAGTAATATACTCGAATCTTAATTCTTTTAAATTTTGTCCTCCAGCAATATCTAATTTTCCAACCTTCTGCAATATACCAAAAACTTTAATAATAAGAGGTCTAAGTAATTCAGATTCTATCCTTGAAGTAATTGGGCTAAGAATCCTCGCACTACTAGCAACCCTTTGCCTAATTTCTGTAGCAGTCATTACTTTACTTTGCTGAATACTAATATGATCTAAGTAAAAACATTTAATAATACTTTGTTCTTTCTTATTTAATATCCATTCCCCTATATTAATATTACTAGCACTAGGCATTGTATATCCCCTATCAGCTCCAGGTTTATAAAAATTAATTCCACCAGGCTTTCTATCAATTGGAAATTGTACATCTATACTTGGTAAAAACCACGCAGGCTCTATCGCATAATGCGCTTGTTTTATAATAATTTTTTCAAACTGCTTTATCTTCTTTAACTCACTCATTGCCATAAGCGTAGGTGGTAAACCATATGGCGACTTACCTTTCTTACTCCATCTACTAATTAAAAATGGAAAATAAGAAAATTCTTCCTCCTGTAATATGACATCTTCATTCTCTAAAAAATAAATAGATATATATTTATTATCTTTTGGATATATAAAATGAGAAATAACAAATTCTTTATTCCCATCTTGCTCTTTAATATTTTTAGCATTATCAAACTTTCTAATTAACTCTGATTGCGTTAATGTAAACTCTCTTAAAAGCGCATCTACCTCACCTTTATAATTTTCCTTTATATAACAAGTTTTAATTGGAATGTTTATAAAATGTAATCCATATGGAGATTCAGGCTCTTCTTGTAACAATAATACCGCTGTTCCAAACCCTACTAACTCTAAATAAAACTCATGTATTTGATTATTAAAAAATGTTTCAGGAGATATAAATGCACTATAAATTGTTTCTTCAACATTCTGTATCCATTGCTTTTCTGAAATAGAAACATTTTTTTTAACACTCTTTAAAGATAGCCACCTCATGCTAGGATTAGTAAGAGATGTATACAAATAAGCTGCTAATTGCTCTACAGCCCAATATCCTATTGCAGGAGTGTCTATATTTTTTGCATCACTACAAGGTGTCATAAAAAAATCAACTATAGCTTGATAATTATTATCTAAAAGTTCTCTATTTTTTTTAATATCAATAACTTGTTTTTTTAAAATTTCTATATCCATAATTTTATTTGCATTCTTTGTCTTTTTTACATTTACAATATTTTAATTTTATCTTTTTATAAAACAATATCTTAATAATTATTATAATTAATATTTTACTTATACTGCATAAGCAAAATATTTTCGCAACCTAGTTCCTAAAATTAACCTATCATCTATTTCTAATAAATCATTTAGCTCTTCTTGTAATTTTATTTTCTTCTTTTTCTCTTTCTCTTTTAAATCTTGATTACGTTGCTCTGACTTAAAATTATTTTCTATTACCATAATTATTGGCTTAACTATTAATTTTCTATATTGATTTATTTTTGATAATTTATTTATTCTTTCCAATAATTCTAATAATGTAGCTAATGAACTATTAATTTCTTGCTCTTCTGAATAAGTCAAAAAGTCTACTTTTAGTTTTTTATATGTTTTAAGATACAACTTTACCTTTTTTAACAATATTAAATATATATTGTGATAAATATCATTTTTTTCAATATCTCTCTTTATTTCTTTTTTTAATATTTGTAAGCTTAATACTGCTGAATCATAAAAACTTAATTCAAATAATATCATTGCAGGATTTAAAATAAACTCGTTTATTTTCTCCTTTTGTACTTTAATATGATTTTGTAATTTTTTCCCTGCACTTAATACCATTTTTATCATTAAAAAAACTGAAGAAAAACTTACTGATTTTTTCATTTCCTCTAATAATAAAGGAGCATTTGTTGAAAGATTACTATGATATGGAATAACGCCAAACGACTTTGATATAACTACATCTTTGTCATCATTTCGATCAATTTTTGGTTTATATTTAGCTAAAGTTTTTTGATAACGATACTCGTCACTTGTTTTAAATGAAGACTCAACCTTAATAGAATCAGCATAATTTTGTAATTCTTGTATAGATTTTTTTATAAGTCTATCTACAAAGTGTGAATATTCTATAGTACTATCCCAATCCTCTCTTACAGCATCTTCATATACTTTAAGATATGGCTCCATCTGTTCTCTTGACTTATAACCTATAAAAGGAACTCCTCGAAAAAAAATAATATTCTGTTCTTTTTTTGCTTCTATCAAATCTCTTTCTAAAAACTGCTTTATCTTTAAAACTTTATCTATCATTTCTTGTAAAAATTTACGTGTTTCCTCAACAACATAATCTAAAAAATACTGCGGATAGTCAGCTCCTGGCGTATTTATAAACCTTGTGGCTTCATGTAGATATAATATTTCTAAATTTGATAACATTAATTTCTCTTGATAAACTTTAATATCTATATCCGCCACCTTAATAGCACTTTCTATTTCTAAAACTAAAGCTAATTTAAGTCGATTTAAATCACGTAAAGCTTGTTTTTTTGTTAAAACAATAATACTTCTTTTTTTTAATATTTTTTTCAAATTTTCTGCAGAAAAATAAAGCCTTAACTCTAGATCTTTTATAGACTGACCAATGATTTCGCTACTATGTAACGCATCCATTATTTTTTTTATTTCTATAGAACCAGTTTCATCGTCATTATCATCATTTGGAGAAAAAAATTTCTGAAAATTTTCCACTATAAATCTTCTATCATTTGTGTATCTATTTGATATGGATCGAACAAATCACATAAGATTGAATTCATTTTACATATTGTGTTTATATTCGTATAATACTCCGCTGTATAATATGGACATGCCATTTCCTCTTTGTTATTATCTTGCATTGTTTGTACAACTTCTAAAAAACTTTTGTCATTTTGATTAAGTTTTAAATTGGCCATTAATATATTTTGCGCTTCTTTTTCTGTAAATGTAGAATAAGTATCAAGATAATCTTGCATATTCACTATAGAGACTTTCTTTTGATCTAAATCAACAATATCTTTATCTATATATTGTTCTATTTCTTCTTGATTATATTTTTGCAATACTGCTAGATAACCATTTGCTTTTTTACAAATTGTAGATATCTCAACAATCTGATCTAAAAAAGTTTTTTGTGATAGAAGATTCTTTAAAGCTTTCTCCGCCTGATTTTTTTTTTCAGTATATATTTTTAACACATTAGTAAAAATATTATCTCTATCCAAACAAAGGTTTTGCACTAACTTTATATCTTCTTTGCCATTTTCTTCATTCACAATATTGTATTTTATTGCATATTTGATTTGCTCTTCCACCTTAATACAAGTTTCTTTAAATATTCTTTTTCCCTCAGTTAATGCGATAATAATATCTGGACTATCTTTTAACTTATTCAATATTGCGGTTAAAGATTGGTCTAAAAATGTTAAATAATTTTTTTGCAAAAAAAGATTAATTTTACTACTTATAACATTACCAATTTGACTTATTGTTTCTAAATCTTTACTAGCAACATAATAATTTTCTATCTTATAATCTTTTTTTACATACAACTCTGGTACCGTTATATTATCTACTGCTGCCTGTAAATTTTGTATATGCTGTTTTATATCATTTAAATTAACAAGATCTGTTTGGTTGTTGTGTTGCGATTCTAACATAATTAATGCTCCTTGGAATATATTGATGTATTTTAATGCAAATAAAGCGCCCACACTATGAATATTATGAGCTAACGCTTTATCATAATTTTTAATTATATCTAAGTTACTAAACGAAAATTTATTTTTATTAATATTGAATTGATTAAGTATTTGAGAATCTAGTGACAAAAACGCATTACTATCAAAACTTGAAAAGCTTATATCTATGTCTAACAATAATAACTTTCTTTGCTCTACGACACTATTTAATAAATACATAAAATATATATCACTTATTTCCTCTTTTTGTTGCTCTACTAACGATTTTAAATTAAAAGCAGAGTTTAAAACAGCATCAGTATTTATTTCCTTTAATGCCCTCTGGTAATCTTTAGTTTCCCAAGTTAATTTTACTAATATATAATTTAAAATCATTAAATCTTTACGCTCAATATTATTTGTCTCTATTTTTAAAAAACGAATAACATTAAAATGAGCACTAATACATTTATCTAATTTAGAAAATTCTTTTTTTAATTTACTAATATACCCAGGGATTAATGCATTTTGATTTATTTGCTTTACAAATAAGTCATACAAAATCTCCTTGTTATCTATATCATTAGATAAATACTTCCTCATTGCTAAAATTACATCTTCTTCATGTTCTTGGGGGTAATCAGTCCAAATAGATGGCTCTTGATTTTTTATATGCTCTTTATCTATATATTCTTGCACAAAAGTCTTTATTTTAATATAAGCATCTGATTTACTCAAAATATCATTAGTAAAAAAATAGACTATACCTTTATTATTTATATTTTTAATATAATGAGACTCTATTTGTACATTTTTGGCCCAATATACAGTTTTTTCATTTAAATTAACAACATATAAACACATCACTAATTTCTCCCCTGTAGTAGCACTAGATGATAAAATATTTAAAATAACATTCTTATATATTACAGAAGAATTAATAGCATCTTGCAAATCTTTATCACGCATTACCAACAAATTTAAATAAAGCTTACTTATATTCTCCGCATTTAAAATATTATTAGCAGGAAATGCTTTTTGAGAAAAAGAATCTATAATTATTTTTTTATTACCATAAGGCATATATACTTACACTTTTATTACCCTTAATATAAATACACTATTTAATTTAAATTTATCTATATTTTGACACTATTTTCCAATCAATAATAAAGACACTTTAACATTTCCAAATAACATATTTAATATACATTTTTTTTTCTTATTAATTATAAATCTTGTTTAATAAAAGATACATCTAAATTATCTAAATTATCTAAATTATGTACTTGCATTACCCTATTAAAACATTCTCCTTCATAATAAGTTTGTTGGTTATTGTCAATTATTTCATGCTCAATACATACACTTAAACATTCTGAATTATAAGAATAATTAATCAACATATTTTTTAAATCTATTTTAGTTATCTCTTGTTTATTTAATTTTTGGGATAAAATATTATTTATTACACTCTGCATTTTAGAGATATTATCTGTTTTAGAAGGATCTATTTTAGGAAAAGAACTTATATATTGATCATAATTTTTAACAAACTTATTTAAACCTTCATTTCTTTTTATAGAAAAATTTGGCTGAGAAAATACATCTAAAACATCTACATTACTAGTATTTTCTAATGTTATTTCGTACCTACTATCTACTTCTGAAGACCCATCTTTTTTATAATAAACTCCTGCAACATTTTTAGTCGATAATAAAATTGGCATTAAATTCTTATCAGTATACTTCTCATATAAAAGAACGCACTTTTTATCTGCTACGACTCCTTGAGAAGAGACTTTATTTAAATATCCTAAAATTTCTTCTTTCCTAATACGTGGGTCATCACAAGTACGCAAGTTATCAGATTTCAAAGCAATAAAACATTGACTCGCATTTTCTCTAAAACCTATTTTAACAGTTTCAGTTTTTTTAATAAAGTTACTTTGTTTAGGAAGATCTGTAATATATATAGACTCCTCTGAATCCTTAAACACTTTGTTAATTTGAGGTTTCATTTTTTTACCCTGAGCAGCTTTATACGTCCAAAACCCATCATGCATTTGATGAGACCGAATATTAAATATTCCCTTGTCATTTATCATAATAGCTGGAATAAGAGCTACATTTTGGGATGTAGTAACTAATACATCATCATCTAATACTAAGTTATCAATAAAGAATTTATATCTAAAATACACAGGCTCTATTACAATATTCCCCACAATAGCCTGCGATTCTCCATATAAATATGTAAATGGAATATTAGATATTACACCTAATTCTATACTTTTATTCAATAAATGAGGCAAATTAACATCTTTTGAATAACAAACACCCATTATATTCATTTGGATACAATAAAATTTAGTAGGGTCACTATAATATTGATTAAAAGTTTTACTGCATTTTTGTAGTATCTCTACCGTTTCTTGAGAAGGTAAAGCATCCATAAAAGATAAACTATTTTCTGATTCTAAATCTATGACTCTTATCTCTTTTTTTGGAAGTTGGTTAGATATATAAAATACGTCCCAACCATCCATATCTTTTTTACTACACAACAATTTGGAATTGATATCATACGATTTTTCCTGAGAATATGATGTCATAGTAAATCCAATAGGCATACTTACAACACGAAATGCATTTGGATGATATGAACTCAAACTATTCCTAACACCAACATCGCTATAACATGTAACATGGTAGTGATAATAAGTTACCACAATATTACTCATGGCTCGCAACTCAGAAAATAAAAACGATATATCGTTTTTAGATAAAGGCTCTTTTAATGTATCTTTATCTAATAACATCAACCCATCATTAACTGGAAATTGAAATTTTAATTGAACCGCTTCTTTTTTATCTAGATTTACCATTTTTTCAATATTCCATAAAATTATAATTTCTTGTAGATAATTGACTTACATTCATATTAATATGAGTATTTTGACTATTGTCAATGGCAGTATATCTCAAAGCATCGGCAGCATGAGATGCAACTTGATTAGGCTCTGGATAATCAAGATACATTTTATTTTTATTATTATAAAAACGTTTATAATTTATTAAAGATTTTAAACCATTTTTACATCTATTAAAATCAATTTTACAACGTTCCAAAAACCTTCTTGTAATATCCAAACCCTCTTGTAAAGAAATTTTTTTTTGTATTTCAAATATACCAGATAGTTTAATTTTTTCAGATATCTTTTGAGCCATTTCAAATCTTGTCTCTCCTACAGCATATTCCTTATTATGCATATCATGAGGGAATACATGCTTATGATAAATATAAGGTTTTTGTTTAATTTGCAACAAGTAATGTTCCAAAGGCTGCCCTTGACCTTCCATAAAATCTACTACACATACAAACTCCCCTTGTTGCTGCGTAAACCAAATAGCAGTATTATTACCTATATCCCAATAAGTATTAACAGGAAGAGAATTGATAATATTGAGTTCAGTTATATAACCTTGTTTTTGCCGTTCATTAATCAAACTGGCAAAATAACTACCATAAGTATAATTAAGAAATTCACAATAATACTCCTGCGCTATTAACTCATTAGAAACACCTTCCTCTTTTAATTTATTTATCTCTTCTTCTGATATTACTTTAGTGTCTTGTATACCTAACTTCTCTACATACCAATCTGGGTTGGTCTTAGCCATTTGGTATAAATCCCAAGCATGATTCTGCCCATTAGGAGTATATAAAAACAAAGCCCAACCGCCATTTTCACTAAGTATTGGCCTAACAACATCCCATATTTCAGGCTTCATGTAACTAT
>Ga0194115_10003864_pt1 | contig 16530 bp, 16 predicted proteins | sample TA2MahsurfametaG_3_FD_148656 | JGI IMG/M metagenome (GOLD analysis project Ga0194115, IMG submission 148656) | Freshwater microbial communities from Lake Tanganyika, Tanzania - TA2015002 Mahale S4 surface | ecosystem: Environmental > Aquatic > Freshwater > Lake | place: Tanzania: Lake...
CACGACGTCAGCGTAAGTGGTTTGCCGCCGCAGGCTGGCCGTGCGCAGAAGATGGAGCGGGTGACGGGAATCGAACCCGCATAGCCAGCTTGGAAGGCAAAAAGTCACCCCCATAAATGTCCTGTGTTTACGGGGCCTTTCTAAAAGCGCTCCCAACTTCTCTCCCAACTTTGGCGGGGAGTGCGCCCGTTTCGGGCACCGTCACCATGCCATCTGGATGCTTATCACGATCAAAGAAACAGCTCGCCGACTCGGCTGGCACAGAACCACGGTGTGGCGCCGGGCTCAATCCGACCCGTCGTTTCCGACCGTCGTCTACATCGGGCCGAAGAGCCCCCGCATCAACAGCGATGAGCTCGACCGTTGGATTTCGAAATCCAAGGCCTTGAACTCCGACTTCATGTACGTCTCTCCGGACTTGCTGCAAGGCAAGGCCCGGGGTCCCCAACGCCGCACCCGAATGGCTGCGGCCTAACCAGAAAGGAATACCAATGAGCAAGAAGAAGGGCAGCCGCAAGACCTCGTTCGGTGCGGTGTCTGTAGTGGAGCGCGGATCGTGGGTCCGTATTCGGTGGCGTGAGAACGGTAAGACGGTCGAGCGTTCGAAGTCAACCTGGGAGGAGGCCTGCACGTTTGCCCGCCAGGTAGAGACCCGGCTCGCATCGGGCGGGCTCGGCTCCCCGGAGGGCACGTTTGGTGGCGTAGCCGATTCGGCGATGCGCCGCGAAAACTTTCCTAACTATTCGGACAAGGCGTACGACACGCTGCGTTCTATTCTCCGCATCCACATCATGCCGAGCCTCGGAGCGAAGAAGGCCCGACTCGTGTCGACCGCCGACTGCGCAGCGGTGCTGCGCATCATCTTCGAGGCCGGCTACTCGAAGCACACTGTTGCGAAGGCCCGCAAGATTCTGTCGAAGGTCGGCGCCTACGGGGTGAAGCACGGAGTGTGGACTGCCGGTCAGGAGCCGACGCTCGACGTGCCCGTGCCGAAGTCGCGCACCGTGGACATGAATGTGCAGCTCGCCCCGATTGACCTCAAGAGCATTCCTCTCGAGACGCAGGTGGACGATCTGCTCAAAGCAGCGGAGGACCGTTGGGAGTATGACGGCGGCCGCGCCTGGTTCATCGTCGAGATGGCGCAGCTGTGCGCACTTCGCTGGTCGGAGATTCGCGCACTGCAGTGGTCAAGCTTTGACTGGAAGGACCGGACGGTCTCGGTCTATTCGTCGCGCGACAAGGGCGGTGAGAAGCTCACAAAGACCCGGGCCGGCAACCGACGCGTGGTCATTCCCGAGGACTCAATCCCAAAGTTGAAGAAGTGGGTCGAGTCGCGACCCTGCAAGGGATTCCTCGTCGATACGAAGAACGGGACGCCAATGTCGAACGGCAATTGGTCGACCACGTTCCGCAAGTTGCGTAGTGCCTCCGACTATCCACTCAACATGGCGCTCCACTCGTTGCGTCATTACCGGGGTTCGAAGTGGCGGCGCGACGGGAAGATCCCGTTGGAGGACATCTCGCGTCTGATGGGTCATGCGAACCCGTCGATTACGCAGCTGCTGTATCTCCACTCAGACCCCGAGTATCTGGACCGGGTAAAGAAGGCGATTTAGGGCATGAAAAAGCGGGGGTACCTGTATGTACCCCCGCCCATTTTCAAGCGGCTGTAACGCGCTCCTGACGCGTGTTACCAGCGCTTCTGACAGGGTTATCGTCAGGGTATGGAGGTGAACGGCTACAAGATCGAGCCGGGCGCGAACCTGGCGCATGCGGGCCTGTGGCGCGCGAACCTGTTGGACGCAGACCTAGGGGGCGATCGGGCTGTTCTTTCGTTGCGTCTGCGTCACCTTCGCAGGCGGGCAACTTTCTGACCCTGAATGCGGTCTTGCTCGCACCGAAATCACGGACTACGGTAAGGAATAGTTGGGGTAAGGCGCACGGCTGATTGAGGGTGCTGTCAGTGGATTTTCAGAGGGATCTCGAAGACGGTGCTTTCGGGTGAAGTCTTGACCGTGATGAGATCATCTTTACGTGCTGCCTCATTGCGGATGCTGTGTTGGGAATATTGCGACCAGTTGACGCGTGCGGCGGCAATTGCGCAATCAAATCATCAACTGCAGAGATTCATTCGGGGACTGTATCGGGGGCTGCGAAGTGGATAGGCAGCCCGGAAAGTTTGATTCTCGCACGAATAACGGACTTTTGTTGGTTTTCGGCGTCTTTGTCATTCCGTTCCTGCTGCTGTGGGGAGAACATCGCATAAAAACTTCGGGTCTCAAGTTTGGTCTATCCGCCTCTGACCTCAATATCCCCGAGAGGGTTGTTGGTCTTGAAGCACTTGCTTTGTTGCTCGCAGTTACCACATTTCTTGTCGGGTTTGAGGTCAGTCGCGTCTCAGGCATGCTTACCGATTGGAAGGACCTTCAGGTTCGCAGTCTCGATCGGCTACTTCAGCAAAACCAGGGATCTGACCTTTTGCCCTTACCGACCACGTTCCAGAATCAAAACTGGGAAACGCCATTTGCACCCGCGCAAGACAACACAACAATATATATGCGCCTAGGCATAGCAGCGATGGGAGGCGTAAGTTCCGCCCTCCTCTTTTACGACATGAACAATTCGGGTTTTGTGGATGTGGGCCTTTTGTTAATGCAGGGTGTTCACATCTCGATCTGCGTGATTGGTTGTCGGATCGTGCAGGACAGCGAGAAGGCCAAATTGAGACATGATATGTACCAGCCAGAGATGTGCTATAGAGAGTTCAAATCTGTACTAGATGACTATTTGGCGACCAAGGATCCGGCAATCGCAGACGATCCCGCCTCAGGGAAAACTCCAATTCTGCAAAGAGATGTGGATGATGTTGAGTCCATCGATCAAAGGATAAATCGAGCGATACATCGGCTTGATGATTCCCTACCCGCATGGTGTTGGTTGCAGCTGGTCAATGCGACGGTGAACGACCTTGATGAGTTTAAGATCGAAATCGAGAGGATACATACCTGGGCCAAAAAATCGTCAGAAGACGACATCTACGGAACTATTGCTCGCCTTTGGTGTTCTGCTCTTCTAAGCGAGAACCTCGTTTATAGGAAAGATCTAGTTGATCTGTGTCTCGAGCCGAAATTTGGAGGTCTCAAGCCGCAATTTAAAGTCGTGCTGAGATATGCCCGAAAACAGACCGCCATCTTTGACGGCGGGGACTTATTTGTCGAATTGGCTTTGTATCGCCTGTTGGACTCACTTCGTAAGCATGATCGTCCTGAGTTTCGTGACGTGAGGACAAAAGTCGTGGAACACCTCACGATATCCAAGACACTACGCAGCAAGCGTAAAAAGGGCTCTCGGTCCCGAGATAAGAGTATCAATCTCACGGGTGTCGACCTCAGCAAAGTAAACCTGAACAACGCCTTCCTCTACAGAGCCGACTTCACCGACGCCAACCTCACCGACGCCGACTTCACCGGTGCCAACCTCACCGACGCCGACTTCACCGGTGCCAACCTCACCGACGCCGACTTCACCGGTGCCAACCTCACCGGTGCCAACCTCTCCCGTGCCGACCTCACCGGTTTCAACCTCACCGACGCCAACCTCTCCCGTGTCAACCTCTCCCGTGCCGACCTCACCGGTTTCAACCTCACCCTCACCGATGCCAACCTCACCGATGCCGACTTCACCGGTGCCATCCTCTCTCGTGTCAACCTCTCTCGTGCCGACCTCAGGCGCGCCGACCTCACCGACGCCGACCTCAGGCGCGCCAACCTCGAAGCCGCCGACCTCTCCCGTGCCGACCTCAACGGTGCCGACCTCAACGGTGCCGTCCTCAGGGGCACCCTATTCCGCGGCGCCAACCTCACCCTCGCCAACCTAAAAAACGCGTGGCTTCTCGGCACCATTTTCCGAAACGCCATACTCACTGGCGCCGACCTCAGAGAAGTCAAGGCAATGTCTGACGAAGACTTCCAAGAACGAGAAGATTTAGCTACTCAGTTTAGATGGGACATCAGAGAGATCGAAGTTCCCCCCAACCAACCCGACTTGGGCGAGTCAATAATTAGGTCCGACTTCACCAAGGCCGATCTCACCAACGCCGATCTCACCAACGCCGACTTCACCAACGCCGACTTCACCGAGGCCAACCTCACAGGTGCCATCCTCACCAACGCCGACTTCACCGGTGCGATCACTGACGGCACCAACTTCGATGATGTGATCGGCCCCTTCATCCAGCCCGATGGCAGGTGGAGTTCGGATTCATGAAGCTCGTCGCATTATCGGCCACCAACCGTTCCAAGCTCACGCTGACGGCAAACGAATACGCGGAACTGTCGACGGCGGGATTCCTGTACCAGGCCGACTGGCTACCCGACGGCGAGCGCTGGCCACAGCCCCTCAGCAAAGGCAAGGTGAAGAACCTGCTACAAGTCGTGACCATCCTCGAAGTCCACGGAGCGAAATTCCTCTCCGTAAAACGGCTGCGCCGGATCGCTACCTGGCTACGAGGCGCGGTCGGGGTACGCATCAGCCGCGTTTAGCGCCCGCGAGGGCCTCTGGGGTTCCGCGACTCGCGCTCGTCGCAGCAAGGTGCCGGCTGGCCGATTACCCGACTATCGGGCCCGACCGACATAAACGGTTCTGCTTCAAGTTTTTCGGGGTTTCGCCAGTGCCATCGCCGCCGGCGGGTGGCCTCAGGCGTGGGGTCGGAGTACGGCGATCGCCTCGGTGTCGGGAAGCAACTTCGCCAGTGCTATCGCCGCATTCGCATCGTGTTCGGCCCAGGGTCGGAGTACGGCGATCGCCTCGGTGTCGGGAAGCAACTTCGCCAGTGCTATCGCCGCATTCGCATCGTGTTCGGCCCAGGGTCGGAGTACGGCGATCGCCTCGGTGTCGGGAAGCAACTTCGCCAGTGCTATCGCCGCATTCGCATCGTGTTCGGCCCAGGGTCGGAGTACGGCGATCGCCTCGGTTTTGGGAACGAACCTCGCCAGTTCGATCGCCCCACGTGCATCGTGTTCGGCGTGGGGTCGAAGTACGGCGATCGCCTCGGTTTCGGTAACCAACCTCGCCAGTTCAATCGCCGCATTCACATCGCGTTCGGCGAGTGGTCGGAGGATGCGGACCTTTTCCTCCCGGTCGGCATCCAACTTCGACTGTTCAGTCGCCACACCTGCATCGCGCTCGGCCCAGGGTCGGAGTACGGCGATCGCCTCGGTTTTGGGAAGCAACCTCGCCAGTGCTATCGCCGCCCAAGCATCGTGTTCGGCCCAGGGTCGGAGTACGGCGATCGCCTCGGTTTTGGGAAGCAACCTCGCCAGTGCTATCGCCGCCCAAGCATCGTGTTCGGCCCAGGGTCGGAGTACGGCGATCGCCTCGGTTTCGGGAAGCAACCTCGCCAGTGCTATCGCCGCCCGCGCATCGCGCTTCATTTGTGGTTTGAGTATATGGAACTTTCTCTCAGGTCTGGAAATCAACTTCGTCAGTTCCATCGCACCTGGGACGTGCCGGGCGTGGGGCCGATGACAAGTTTTCGCGGCGAGGTCTTGTCAGGGTATGTAGGTGTAGGGCTACAAGATTGAGCAAGGCACGAACCTAACCCGCAGGTCGCACGATCGATTCGTGCCGGGAGCGCAAGAAAATCAAGGTGATTCCTTGATTCGGCGCGGATTTACGATGCTCACTATTCACCACTGTTCTCCATTGTTGGTGGAGTTTCACATGGAGTTTCAGGGAGCACTTTATCAGTCGTCGAACGGTTCGTAACCGGTTACATCTGTGAGACTGATCCCAGCGTGGTAGGTGGCTTTGAGACTAACTCCGGTGATATTGGAAGCGGTGAGTTTGGTGTCGGTGAGGATTGCGCGGGTGAGGTTGGCGTTGGTGAGGTTGGCGTTGGTGAGGATTGCGCAGGTGAGGTTGGCGTTGGTGAGATTGGAGCGCTCGAGGTGGACGTCGGTGAGGATTGCGTGGGTGAGGTTGGCGTGGTTGAGATCGGCGCGCTCGAGGTTTGTGTTGGCGAGGCTTGCGCGGATTAGTTGTGCACCTTCGAGGTTGGCGTTGGTGAGGTTTGTGTTGGTGAGATTGGCGCCAGTGAGTTTGACACTGGCGAGATTGGAATCGATGAGGTTGATGTCGGCAAGGATCGCGTTGCTGAGGTTGGCACCCGTGAGGTTGGCGCCGGAGAGATTCGCACCTGTCAGTTTCGCTTTGGTGAGGTTGGCACCGGAGAGATTCGCGCCTGTCAGTTTCGCGTTGGTGATATTGGCGCCGGTGAGGTTGGCGCCTTCAAGCTTGGCGTTGGTGAGGTTGGTGTTGGTGAGGTCGAAGCCAGTCAGGTCGGTGTGTTCGAGGTTGGCACGGGAGAGATTCGCACCTGTCAGTTTCGCGTTGGTGAGATTGGTGCCGGTGAGGTTGGCGCCGGTGAGGTTGGTGCTGGTGAGGTTGGCGTCTTCAAGCTTGGCTCCGATCAGGTTGGCTCCGGTGAGGTTGGCTCCGGTGAGATTGGTGCCGGTGAGGTTGGTGTTGGTGAGGTTGGCACCTGTGAGGTTGGTGTTGGTGAGGTCGAAGCCAGTCAGGTCGGTGCTCTCGAGGTTGGCGCTCTCGAGGTTGATGCTGGTGAGGTTCGCGCCTGTCAGTTTCGCGTTGGTGATATTGGTGCCGGTGAGGTTGGCGCCTTCAAGCTTGGCGTTGGTGAGGTTGGTGTCGGTGAGGTCAAAGCCAGCCAGGTCGGTGTGCTCGAGGTTGGCACCGGAGAGATTCGCACCTGTCAGTTTCGCGTTGGTGAGCTTGGCACCGGTGAGGTTGGCACCTCCGAGTTCAGTATCGGTGAGGTTGGCACCGGTGAGGTTGGCGCCGGTGAGGTTGGCGCCTGTCAGGTCGAAGCCAGCAAGGTTGAAGCCAGCAAGGTCGGTGTTCTCAAAGTTTGAGCCGGAGAGCTCGACGCCGTGAAGGTTCGCACCGGTGAGGTTGGCGCCGCTGAGGTCGGCACCGCTGAGGTCGGCATCGCTGAGGTTGGCACCGCTGAGGTCGGCGTTCTTGAGATTGGAGCCTTTGAGATCGGCACCTTCGAGGTTCGCATTTCTGAGGTTGGTGCCGATGAGATTGGTGTCGCAGAGGTTGGCGAAGCTCATCTCAGCGAGAGTGAGATTGGCTCCTTCGAGGTTGGCTTCGAAGAGACTCGCGCGCATGAGATGCGCACCTTCGAGGCTGGCGCTCTTCAGATTGGCTCCTTTGAGGTTGGCGGTGATGAGGTTGGCACCCTTGAGGTTGGTGTTGGTGAGGTTGGTGTTGGTGAGGTTGGCTTGGGAGAGGCCCGCATCTTTGAGAGTGGCGTCCTTGACGTTTGCATAGGCAAGGTTGCTTCTGGTGAGAACCGCGGCAGTGAGTTCAGCTTGGGTGAGGATTGCGTCGGTGAGGATTGCGTCGGTGAGGATTGCGTCGGTGAGGATTGCGTCGGTGAGGATTGCCCCACTCAAATCGACGCCGGCGAGGTTGGCACCTTTGAGGTTGGCACTCTTGAGGTTTGATCCTGGCTCAATTCTGAAACCGTTCACGTCCATGCCCTGACGATACTGCGATGCTCACAACTCACCACCTTTTCTCTCCTGTTCGCGGAGTATCACGTGGAGCTTCACGACGCACTTCATCGGACATCGAACGGTGGAGCGACCACGAAGTCCGTACGCTTCCCCGCAATCCGTCGTTGAATTATGGGCGTATCGTACATTCTGTGCACCTTGAATTGATCGGAGTTAGGTTCAGGTGAGTCTCTTTGACGAGGAGTTCGAGACGGACCGTGCGGGTGATCTCCTTACTGCTGCTGGTCTGAGGCGTCTACAGCGGTTGCCATTAGTGGGACCAAAGACCGCCATTCGTCTTGCCGAGCGGTTCTCCTACTGGGAACGTCTGGCTGCGGCGACGCATGAGCAGTTGATCGGTGTTCTCCCGCGAGCGATGCACAAGCGAGCCCAAGAAGTCCTGAATGCGATCCCGATGGTCGGTGTGTCGCGTCCCGTTCCGGACGGGATGCGAGCAATCGGTGCATTTGACGCCGATTGGCCGGACTGGCTCAGGACGATTCAGGATCCACCGGCAGTGATTTTCGCGACTGGCTCTTTGCCAATCGGGGGGGAAATTACAGTTGTCGGGACACGCAATCCGACACGCTTTGGAGTACGCGTCGTGGAGGCCGTGGTTGCAGAGGCGGAGAAGCGCGGTACAGGGATTGTCTCTGGTCTCGCTCTTGGCATCGACGGATTAGCGCATCGCTCGGCACTCGCAGTCGGGGTCAAGACATGGGCGATTCTGGGGAGTGGTGTTGACGTTCCCACTCCACGAGAGCACACAGAACTTGCACGCGAGATTGTCTCGGCTGGTGGTGGAGTACTCTCTGAGCAAGAGCCCGGCACCATGCCGAGTGGGCGAACTCTTGTCGCCAGAAATCGGCTGCAGTCCGCCGCAGCAAGGGCCGTCGTGGTGGCGCAGTGCGGAATTCCGTCAGGAACGCTGCACACAGCGCGATTTGCTCTTCAGCAAGGACGAAGATTGGTAGTTCCACGCCCTCACGGCCAATGGAGCAGTGAGAACGAATCAGCAGGCAATATGGCACTCACCGATCCATCAGGCTGCTCACCGGTGGTTTTGCAGGCGAGTGGAGCGCTGAATCGTGCAATTGCCAAACGTCGGCCGGTTGCCGATCTTGTTATTCATGAAACCTCAGAGCTTGTTCGAATTTGGGAGTAAGAAGACCCAGTGCCAACTATTCACCAGCCGGGACTGACTGCTCATACTGCTCGGAGATACTGAGTCGACTGATGTACATGAATCGATTGCACCAGGTTGCGAGAGAGCTCAACATGTCGGTCGACAGCATCTCAGAACTCGGTTGTCTTATCGGAATTTTTCCGAAGTGGTTCACACCAAGCCCTGGTGACCTCAGGTTCTCCTGGAATCGACTTTCGTATCTTGAGTTATCAGATGCTGCTGTCGCGCAAGTGAGAAGAGCGGCGGTATTGCAGCAGCAGTTTGGCGCATCAGTTTCCGTTTCCAGCCTTGCCGCAGCTCTGGAAATCGAGGCAGCTGATGTAATCGGGATTGCGCGCGCGATCGATCCTGACTCGGTAGCAGCACGGTTGACTCACACCGATGCTGTTGGTGCGATACCCATGTCTGAAGCCCTCAGAATTTTGGGCAATACCTCATTGTTCCTGGGGAATCGGTCGCATAGAAACGGAGATTTCGCCGCCGCCGCCACGATGTACCAGAGAGTTGTTGATGTCTTTCCCGACCGACCAGTCGTCCATCGCTTAGCAGAATGCCTTCTGGAGACTCAGCAACTTGAGCGAGCTGAGCGACTGTGTCATGAGGCGGTCTCGAGAATCACATCTGCTGGCCGGCACCTGAAGCCAAATCATCGTTCACTCCGCCTGCTCTGCCAGGCGCTCATCAGACAAGAGAAGTGGACGGCTGCCGAGCAGTATCTTCGGCAACTTCTTGAGAGTCTGGCGCCTAATGACACAACCTGGCGGCTTAGTACGTTGCAGTCTCTATCTGAGTGCATGATGCGCCAGGGCAAATGGTCTATCGCTGAAAATCTTATTCGAGAATTGAATAGAGACGACGTCCCTAATACCAGACGAATGCGTGACAACCAGCGGGCGCTTGCAGACTGCTTGGACAATCAGGCTCGGCACGTCGAAGCAGAGCAGATTTTTGGGCAGTTGAAACTACATTCCGAACTTGACTTGTGCCTTGATGAGATACAAGTTGTGGCAGCGTCAGATCGGTGCGACGCGGTGAATCAGCGGAGCGAGTCGGGAACAGATAACACTGCCATAGATTACAAATCAAGAAAGCGATCGATGCCTGAGATGACGCCGTTCAGTAGTGCGGCATTAGTAATTTTCGATCTTGACGGCACGCTTGCCAATACGGCGTCGCTTGAACAGTCTGAAAGAACTCCGGCTCGACTTTTGTCGCCGGGGGTGAACACTGGGGATCTCACTTTCGACAATCGACAATCTTGGGGATGGAGCCAAGAAGTGTCAGAAGTTCCAGCAAAATTAATCGAACGGGGACATCGAGTTGTGATAGCGACAAATTCTCCGGCTCCATATGCATCAACCCTCACCCATCTTCTCGGAGTAGAACACCAAGGGCTTCACTCGCACTGTGGCGCGTCCGGCGGCAAATCTGTCCACATCAAGCGGATTCTTTCAAGCAATGGATTCTCACCCTCAAACGCAATCTATGTGGGTGATACGGATGCAGATGCGGCTATCGCAAGGAATGCTGGCGTTCATCACATGACCGCAGGTCAGCTCCTGTCGGGAGAGCTCCTTGAGATCCTGCAGACCCCGGTCCTCGGACATGACGAAACTCCCAAGATGGATCTCCACCTTGATAGTGAGACACTGGCTGAGCTGATTCGCGATAGTCGCGTACCGTTCTTTCGGGCCGAGTCAACAATTGCCCTGGAAGAAGAAACTCTCTTCAATCTCTTCTCGAAAGTCGCTCAGTGGATAAGAGAGCCAAGACGAATCCGCTTCTCAGAAGGGGTTCTAAACAAGGCCTCAGAGTCAGACAATCCGCTGGCGGCTTACTACCGAACTGTGTTGTACTACGCACTGCGTTCGCATCCCGGACAGCCACAGCGGCACGAGATTCAGGAAGTCCTCCTCAAGAACACCACAACGGACGAACGCTGGGACTACTACCAAGCGGTAGTCGGCTCCAACACGGAGAAGTTCGGCTTCAATCCTGCAATATTGACCCGACGCGAGCAGTCTTCTACAGTCATCCGCGAATTGTTCCGCACCGGGAACTTGCGAATGTTCCCGCCGCTCACAAGGGAGACTCTCTCGTGCGTCGTGAACTTCCACAAGGACCACATACTGGGTCCACTGCTAAAAGATGTCAAGAATTACCATTACCAAAACGGATCCGGCCCAGCAGTTCGTTTAGGTCTCATCGACGGTATCGCGGACATCTGTGCCGGGATGATGTCGTCTACATCGAGTGTCCCGATTGTTCCCGTTCCCTCATCGCCGTACAGCGCAACTACGCCAGGCCAGGTTTCGCTTCGACTTGCGAAGGCCATATCCGAACGAACCGTACGGCCGATCATCCCGATCATTGAGCTTGGAGTACCGGCAACTGATGGGACAAAGCATTTTCAACTCCGACCTAATGCCACTGCTCTTCTATCGGCTGGAAGTTTTTACGACCTCTTTGATGACCAGATAACCAACGGCAATACGGTTCAAGCGTGCCTGCGGGTGATGGATGCAGGCGGCTACCGACTCAATCACCGTTATTCATACTCAGCGAAAAGCTTCAACGTGGGCGGTCAACAGCAAATGCCCTACGGAGTTGAAGATTCCGGGCTGCATGCTAAACGTTGGAAGCATCTGGTGATGCGACTAAGTCTGCCCATGTAGCAACTGAGTCATCTCACACGAAGCATGATCTTCCAGATACCGATTGTGAAACCCTTGACAACCAGATGCTCCCAAGGAGACCAGTTTGGGGAGCCAGCATCACTGCTGACTCCCGAAGGTGTTGTTGCTATCTCGGTGTTCGCGCGAGTACGTCGTGCATGGCCTCGATGATGATGCCCGAGTTCTTGTCAAAGAACATCGGCGGATTGTGGTCATCGCTGACAACCCCGGCGGTGTGTCGTCGACTCGCTACAAGGGAGAGTCGACTTGTCGTGTTGCACGTGTGATCACGAGGAGCGTGGTCGCTGTGCATACATCCGTCCTTGACCAGCATGTTGACCGCGATCGCAGCGCTGCCCTTCGGCAGTCTCATGTGCTGGAGTTGCTCCAGGGCATCTCCATGGATCGAAAAGCTGAGGAAGTCAAACCCTCGGTTGAACGGCTGTGGCTTGAAGCCATCAACGTCGCGGTGCAAGAGCACCGGCTCGGTCGGGCTGATGCCAATTAGTACGTTCCTATCGGTCGGATCGATTCCTTTTGGAATCAGTGCCGCGAACACATGGTCGATATCCGTGTCCTCTGGGTGCCAGAGGAGTTGTTCGTGCAAGTCGCAGGCAATGCTTGCGATCGTTGCGCGGTTGATCAGTTGTAGAGCCATTCGGCTCTCCTTTCTGTGATGTGGTTGGCGGGTTCGCCGGTCTTTACCGTTGATGCCGAACCAGTCGAAACAAGTGGCCGGTCGGTTCGTGGAGTGTGGTGATCGGGGTTGCTGGTCACCCTGAATGTGGGTGCTCTCCACGACTCGATTTCGGTACTGGTTGCGGCTTTGTGCTGCGTGTGTGTTCGTGTTCGACCTGGGTTGGCTCACCGCGGACGTCCTCAATGGGTCTGCGGCACCGTTCGAGGTCGACCAGGCACCGGTTGGTGCGCCGTTTGTGTTGTTTGAGTCAGATGGTGATCATCCGGTCTGGGACTGCTCCAAGCCCATCGGTGTCGCGGTAAACCTGCGCAACGTTCCGGCGACCGACCACCAGGCACTCGTGGCCGACCTCGCGTCCGCGCTCGAGGACATCAACGACCATTCACCGTTCCGGCTCCACCTGATGGGGCAGACCACCGCCGTTCCGAGCATGCAATGGGCCAAAGAGTGGGACACCTACTCACCGGCTGCTCGGGTGGTCGTCTCGTTCGGAGATCGGTGCGGCGGTGCAGGCCGACGATGCGCTCGCAAAGTTCAGAAAACGTAACCGTCACGTCGCATCGGGCTAGTGTCTGGCCGTGCGTCGTTGGTGGGTGTCGTTGTTGGTGTGTGGGTTGGCGGCGTGTTCGTCGGGTGAGTCGTCTGCGCCGGTAACGACCGCCGAGATGACGACAACGACAATGACAACGACACTTGCCGTGACTTGTGTGCCAGATTCTCAGGCCGATTTGCGAGGTTGTGATTTTTCCGGCGCCGACCTCCGCGGCGCCGACTTCACCGGCGCCGACCTCCGCGGCGCCGACTTCAGCGGCGCCGACCTCTTTCAAACTAACCTCTCCGCAACCAACCTCGAGGGCGCCAACCTCACCCGCGCCAACCTCCGCGGCGCTTACCTCGGACGCGCCAACCTCACCGACGCCAACTTCACCGACGCCAACTTCGCACGCACCGACCTCCGCGGCGCCAACTTCACCCGCGCCAATCTCACCCGCGCCAACCTCCGCGGCGCCTACCTCAGCAACATCGACCTCCGCGACGCCGACCTCACCGACGCCGACCTCCGCTACGCCAAACTCACCGGCGCCGACCTCACCGGCGCCGACCTCACCGGCGCCGACCTCTATGGCGTGATCGGATATCCGTAGAACTCGGGAGCACGCATCGTCTTGGCGGAGGAATGGTGGAACGAGCCCCAAGACTTGTCCGAGTTCGCGGGCAAGTCGGAGCAAGAGGTGGCGGGAATGTTGCGGTAGACGTTGATTAAGATTCGAGCAGATCTCGAAGCGGAGGAGGCGAGCGCATGAGCAAGAAGCGATGGCTTATGTGGCTCGTGCCTGGTGTCGCGTCGTGGAGGCTTATCAATGTGTGGGTGAGGCGTCGCAAGAGGGCGAGAGATCTTGAGAATTGGTTGAACCAACCCGCCGCGATAACGAAAACTCCTCCTCTCTGGTCCCGAAAGAGAGGCGAATGCAACGACGGTCTGAATTACTGGAGACCATTAAGAACCAAGGATCCGCTCGAATCGGACGACGACGAGTAGCGGGAATGTTGCGGGAGACCTTGAGTAAGATTCGAGCGGAACTCGAAGCGGAGGAAACGAGCGCGTAAATATGGCGAAGCTGGTCGGTTGGGTTTTCGCGATAGCGGTAGGTGTCGGCGCTTGGATTTTGCTCGGCGAGATTCTTGGGCCTCGTATCGGCGCACGTATCTTTTTGAGTGGATGGGTCGTCTGTATGGTGGCATTACTCACGGGCGCGTGGCCCGAGGGAGAAGACGAGTAGTTCTCGAGTTCTCTCCCCGCGCCCTGGAGGTGTTTCGCGAGGAGAGAACCGTGACGCCAACGCACCACACGCAGGCGCAGGCGGCGACGCCGCTAGTGCTACCGTCTGCAACTGACCTAACATGAAAAAACGGCTCCTGAAGTGGCTCCTGAGAGGGTTTTTGTGGGCGACCTTGGCGTTGCTAGGCGTCTTTATCGTCGTCTGGGTCGTCACCGTACTGATATGTTTCTACGATTATCGTTGCTGACTTTCGCGGTAGGTGTTACTGAGGCAGCATGAAAATTTGGCTACGGAATTGGCTCCTGCAATGCCTGAAGTGGTCCCTGAAACGGTTGGGTATTTCTGTCCTGGGGTGGTCGGTCTTGTTTATCATCTACTGCGTCGTCGCCATATTGATTTATAATTCCAACTACTAGGCCAGCCTGACCGTCGAGGTGTGGATTGATGGCAAACTCGCCGACACAACGACGACGCTAGTGCTACCGTCTGCAACTGAGGTGGCATGAAAAAGTTCTTCACCATCGTCGGTGCAATCGTGGTGGCGTTCTTCATCATCACGCTCATCATCGGATTGGTCGCAGGCACGACCACCAACGAACCGACGCAGGCCGAGGTGAGAGTTCGTGCCGGTGCGGCGACGTGTTGGTCGGGCTCGATAGTTGATGCAACGCGAGAAGGATGCGGAGCGCGAACCTACCCGGTGTCGAGTGATCTCGGTATCATCGTTGCGGTCTTGCAAAAAAAGTCTGACGATCAAGAAGGCCTGACCGTCGAGGTTTGGATTGATGGCGAACTCGCCGACACGGCGACGACGAATGCCGCCTACGGTGTCGTCACGGTGAGCGCGACCGACTAAGTCTCGTCGGCGGCGATCTCGGCCTTGATCTTGTCGAGTGTCGCACGCAGTTCGCGACCGAGTATCTCGAGCACCTCGCGCTCACTCTTACCCTCGAACCGCGACAGGTCTTGCGGCTCATTCCACCACGCCTCATCGAGCCAATACGGCCGCGAGCGGCGTGGTGTTGCACGTTTGCCGGCCACTCGTCGCACTGGCTCACCGGCAACCGCCGGCACGTCAATCGGCGCACCATCGTCGACCACCACCTCGAACGCCTCACCGGGCGAGTGTTGCGGCATGAAATAGGCACGCGAGCAATCTCGGCACGCATGATTGGCGACGCCACCGAACCGCCGGTCGAGCGCGTACCAAACCGCCGGCCACCGCTCCGCATCGACCGGCTCGGCCAACGGCACGACAAGATGCCACGAAGGCTCATCAACCCGGTGTGAGTGCGTCGTGTAGGCGACGAAGGCCAGACCGTCGAGATGCGGCCGCACCACGCTCAGATTGTGGCCATCAAGATCGGCGACGAACGCAAACACTCGATCAACACCGGCCAACGACCGTCGCGCACCGTCGCAGTAGGAGACCGGCGACCACAACGCGCCACGCACCTTCTCGGCGCGTTCGGTGTGGTGCGACAAGGCGGCGACCAACTCCGACCACGACGAGGCGAGCGGCGCAGGCTCGGTGCGTTTGACTGATGCGAACCGCACCGCCGCGAAATCGGTCATCAATCGGTCACCGGCCATCGTGATCGCCTCGCAACCCTTGCAGGCACAAGGCCTCGCGCTTGGCGACGCATGGTTCGATTCCCGACGTCGCCTCAATTATTGATGCAATATGAACTGACCACATCTCCGACACGGATGGGGTCGTGGTCGAACTTTTGATCTGTGGTCAGATGGGGAAGTCACGGGCTATCTTCTTGACACGCGCTTGATATCGCACTGGGGGAGTGATGCTCGGATGGCACATAAGCGTCTATCGGAAGACGGCTGATCGCCTCACGCCTGCGGAGTTTGAATCCCCAAAGGGGACCCTGCTTGCGCAGTGGCAGGGCAACGACGGTGCCCTGGGTTGGATTCTCAAAGTCTGTGAGTCGGACACCGGGCAGGACTTAGGAGGAAATGGATACCCGTATTGCTTTACTGCTCGCTGTGGCTCGCTCCGACCGGTCATCCTGGGCGACCCGCCAGGGGCCCGAAAGGTCTGGATCCACGGGCCAGATGACGTAATTGATTATTCGAAGTGGAAGGGACAAACGTTCATCGACCACAGCGAACTTCAATCGGTTGATGAGAGTGAGTGGCTACTCATTGAAGCCTGGGATGAAAGCTGACCAATGACCACCGGCGATGTGGAGCGGCCAGCGGGAATCGAACCCGCGCCGTCTGCTTGGAAGGCAGAAGTGCCACCACAACACCTTGGCCGCGTTGGGTGCCTCATAACCTACCGATTTTCTCCCAACGTGTTTCTCCGCCGCTCCCAACATTTCTCCCAACATCACCCCAAAGAGGTCGCTGCTCCCACGTTTTCTCCCACCTTTTTGGAGATTGTCGCTACGCGTACAAATGCGAGTAGCCCAATGTTTACGCGGGTTTCGTTACTTCACGCCAAAATGCGGCAGGTACATAACTTGCTTGGAAGGCTGGAACTCTAGCCATTGAGCTACACCCGCGTGAGCGAATTCTACCGTTTTTGAGTGTCTTAGATTTCCACGAGTCGTTCAAAGACAAATTCATGCTTGAGAAACGATGTCTCGCG
>Ga0194115_10003870_pt1 | contig 16518 bp, 9 predicted proteins | sample TA2MahsurfametaG_3_FD_148656 | JGI IMG/M metagenome (GOLD analysis project Ga0194115, IMG submission 148656) | Freshwater microbial communities from Lake Tanganyika, Tanzania - TA2015002 Mahale S4 surface | ecosystem: Environmental > Aquatic > Freshwater > Lake | place: Tanzania: Lake Tanganyika...
GATAGTTTTTGCTAAAACTGAACTGTTTTCCCATTGAATTCCCAGCTTATTCTCAGTTCCTTCTCTTGAGTTAGTTTGTTGACCCTCAAATCCAACTAGATATCATAATAACAATCTTGGCTGAGACACAACTGTATGTGCTACTATCTTTCATAGTCTCCAATAGACAGTAACTATCCTCTGCACATATAAAAGATATCTGAAGAAGTGGTCGATACTACTTGAAGCCCGCATTTAACCTTGAAAAGATTGTCTAGTTATCTCGACTTTCTCACTCGTTCAGTCTATTGCACAAATACAGCATTAGCCTCCCTAATAAATAAAGGAACATGATCAGTTAACTTATTCTAAAGAATACCTATTGAACTTTGAGCATGGAATTCGCCGTTGTGGAAGTTGTAAAAATTAGACGGAAAATAAGCAGTTCTTGAAAGCTTTCCTTATTAAATTATGGGGGCACTCATTAAACTTTCGCCAATAAGAAATTGGGTTTAAAGAATCTAGTCCCTAAGAACATTTTAGTCTTTGTAAAATTCGTAATAAAGTGGTCTAAAAATAGTGCCTATGCCTTTTCGAATAATGAATTATTTGTAGTAAAACTTAAGTAACGAATATCTCAATTTAAGATTTTTCCTGCTGGCTTAAAGGACTACAGGACCGAGAGCATAGGGTTACTGAGACTTAGAGTCAAAGTCATTGTGGTTTCTTGCAAAAGGATATAAGGAGCCGAGTTGATAAAATCTTGAACAAACCTCTTAAGTAGTATTTCCACTGAATCCACATATGTCGCTGCCGATCATCTGATAGCCCCAGAGACCAAACATAAAATTACTTATGATGCTGGCCTTTATGAAAGTAAAGTTGGCATAGTTGTCTCCTGACCAGTGGTATGCGTATCTGTTTGAACCCAAACTTGATCCACTTGACAAAATGAACGGTCTTTTTTTATCCTTCAAAAACTGAAACGTATTGTATTGATGCATAATACTGTGAAGGGTATGGGCATTAACTTCTTAAATATTTCCGAAATGAGTTGAATTGAGAGGAATGAGAGTTTTTTATATCGAACCCCCTCCAGGTGTGTATGGAATATCATTGGGATAGTCCATGATAGATTAAACTTTCGGAGGTTAACAAGGTCCATCACAGTCCTGCGTTATTTCGTTTGCATCAAGCCACAGACCTGAAAATTACACTTGATTGTATAAATATTGCATCATATCTCCCCAATAATTGGTGGCATTAGGATGAAAAAAGTCCGTAAATACAGTCTTTCCTGTATCCATCTGCCCAACCAAGTCGTTACCAAAAGGATCTTTAATAAATAAATTTGATCTCTTTCCAGTCTAATAAGCATAACCTTTATTATATCTGATTCCTACTTATACTATAGGAATGTAGTTATAGTTCTTCAATATTTTTTTAATACGATCTAAGGGAAACTTTTCAGTATTGAAAGTAAAAGTCTCCTTTGGGCTATAATAATCCATATCATTCCATATTGTATCTAAGGGTATATCGTTGGCCTAACAGTTGTAGATTACGTTTTAAAGCGCTGTTACATTTTGGTAGCCCCATCTGGACTGATGGTAGCCCAAAGCCCAAAAAGGCGGAATAGTTGAAGCTCCCAAATAGTTGTGAAAGCTTTTTAGGCATTCCTAGGGATTTTGATCGCCCAAGATAAATCTCATATTAATTATTCCCCCAACAGCTCGATATATTTTCAGATAGCTTGTGTTGCTAAAACTTTAGACTTAAACGTCGATCGCATTAGAGCTCCTGAAGTATCCAATATGGTGCAGTCCCTTATATTATCTGGCCAAATAAGCTGGATAATAACCACTTTTTTGAAAACTATTCAAAGCTTCTCCTTTATCAATAACAGGTCCCTCTTCTCTATTCCATAGAGTCCAAGTTCCTGGTTGCAATTTAAACTTTATCGAATTTCTTTAGGAGTATCCGAACAGAGTTTTAGAGTCTAATATCGTACCAAACTGTATATAATATTTAGAAAACTCTATTTCTACGACAGAAGAATCGAATATTACAGCATCATTAGACTTCCTTGTTATACAAAATCCAAAATGATTGGTTGTGTAATTTATTTTATAGCTGGCACTCGATAATGGAAAAGTAAAATTAGCCTTTGGGTCTTGAGGGAATATTCCACCTTGAGGCACTTAAAAGTTCGGTCTTGTAGGATCATAAATTTTAAAAGTGAAATCATTGTAGGTGAGGGCTTGGAAATAAAATATGAGTTGTTTGGACACTAAACTTTTTGGTTTAACATAGTATTAATGCACTCCTGTGTAGTTGAGATTCAATTTTATATAAGTGCTTCCTTCAGTCTTGCTCACGACTGTGTACTGAGAGTAAATAGCCATAATAAGAACTAAAAGTATCAGATATTTCAGCATTTAATATTTAATTATATCTTTAATATGAATTATATAATTAATCTATCATATATTTAGTTATGGTCAAGTGGATAAAAGCAATTAAAAAATCATATAAACACCTTTTTGTTCTTTTTTTAGCTGTTCCTTTGAAAAATGTCATTCAAAAACATATTGGGTGTTATCTTGTTGTTGAAGCTTTCTTCATTTTACTCATCGTCTCTGCTATTTGATGAACGATTCGACATCGCTTTTCTTCTCTATATTCGATCTTTCAAACGCTTCTATTGCTAATCAATCACCTTTTACACAAATTACCGTTTTTTCTATATTAATTTTTAAGATTTATCTAGGAGTTTATTGACTTAACTTTTTGATTTAGTTCGCGCATGCTCAAACTTTTTGCTTGCACTGTCTTTTTTCGATACTAATTCACCAGATTTTCCTCTTAATATTTCGTCTATATTTTATTTTTTTAGAAAATGTTCCATTCGCTTTTTGAAGACAAAAAACTTTGAATCATTTTGTTACTGATAATGCTATACAGCGTTCTGTGTAATGAGAATATTTACGGTGTAGAGTCTCATCAATTAAACTATCAGTTATTTGGTTCCGTTCTATCCCTAGCATTGAAATTACAATTCTAATATCTTTCCTTAGATATTCTAAGCTGTTGAGGGCTTTATGCTTTATGCTTGAGCGATTACTTTATTAATATTGACCCTGTTAAGACTATGGTTTATCCACGAAATCATTATTAATTATATTTAGCTCAAAACAATATTTTAAATATTATGATTAACGTTCTTATGAAACAACAAAAGTTTAAAAAAATTAAATATTATATGTTTGCAATCGATATTAATTGATAAAAATTTGACAAATATTTATATCATGATAGAGTATATTCGATTTCTTTTTTAAATAATAATCCTTAACTATTTATTTGTATAAAATATATTCAAAAAATATGATTAGTCCAAAAGAAAAGTGGATCTTTTGCACAGTTTTAGCATTCATAATTATGAATATTTCTTGTGCATCTGTAGATTTTAGTTCTGTGAGCACAGCTACCTGCAACGTCCAAACTACTCTAGATTTCAATTTCCATCCTGACACAACTGTTGGCGGTAGTGGAGTCGTGGTAAAAGTATCATGATTTAGACAAACGGATAAAAATCAACACTGCGATTTTTGGATACTTATGGAAATGATTTACAATTATCACTAAGTATGTTCGAAATCGATAAAACTAATACATATCTTCCAGCTGGAATATATAATACAGCTGGAACTAGTATTGATGGTGCTTTTTTAATGAAATTCGTGTCAGGAGCCAATAATGTCTATGTCTATATTCCTTATACATAAAATACTGCAAGCAACAATCAGTCTCCAGACTATATTAGCCAATGTAATTTTATGATAATTTAGCTGTTATCCAAGGAAGCACGCTTACTTCTTTCAATGCTTTGAGACAAACTGACTATAATATATGGTTTTCTGCCAGCAGCAGCACAAACACTATCCTGGCTTCTAATTTCATATATACATATCCCAGCTCCACTCAAACAGGAACGGCGCTGAGTACAGAACTTGATGGATTGACATTTGGAAATAATATAAGATTGTGCTATGCCTCAAGCAACAATGTAAAAATCATTTAATTCAGTTTCAAACCCATCTCAGATAAAGCTACCCTCTTTGGTTCTTCTGGATTTCTTTCTTCATATTCTGGCTCTTCTACCTCTTCTCAGACAGCACTACTCTCAACGTCAACCATAAAGACTTCAACAACAACAAATGGACCTGCTGGTCCATCTACTCCCTCTACGCCGTCGCCCACTAATAGTTCTTCACCCGACTCTCCAGGCTCTCAGTCCTTTACATCAATGTGATTCTTCAAGGGCTCATCATCGCCTGCATCATGGGAAACTTTCAAACTGGAAATGTTATGATCATCTGGGTCGCAGCCATCGCCTTCGGTGCCACTATTCCCTTCCCTTTCATCTTCGGAGGGATCTTTTTCAAGAACATTTACGAAACTAACATTAAGAAATACGAAAGCACCAAAAAGATGATCGGTGTGTTAGATAAGACTGAGCTACTACCTAATTAGCAAGCTGTCGACGAGGCCCAATAGAAGCTATTTAGCTACTATCACTGGTTTTACTCAATCTTTTTTGTGATATTTTTCGTGTGCATTCCGATCACGATAAACCAGATGCAAAGACTTTCAAGAACCAACTACCATTATCATTACTACTGGTACGTTTATATTTATGTAGGTTGGCTGCAGTTGGAGTTGCTTTTTTCCTGGAGCACTTCATTTACGAGCCTTTCTTAGTCTGCGCTTTCGGCAACTTCGACTTTGTGAGAAACAGAGGCGGATACTTTTACAGGAGCAAGATGGCAGAAACCTATAGATAGGCTCAAATAGCATGATATTCATCATTTTTATATTAATAAACTTGAAAAATAAACATGAAAAAAATAACAAACATTCATACTTATAAATATCGATTTGATATACTGTTGAATTCCATCTATTCAATAAGGCTTATCATTAATTTTGATAAATCTGTCATAATTAATGCCCTCAAGATTTATTTTGTTTATAATTATAATTATCTTTCAAATAGTCTCGTAAAAGCGGCGCTATGGACAATACTCCCACCAAATCAAACGGCTCTCCCAACGACCTATGCGGCTAAGCCCTGTACGAAATACCCCAATGCACCATCTGCCTGATGGAACTTAATGATGATTTCGGGTGTCTAGGCTGCGGACACGTCTTCCATATTAATTGCATAACTCAAAATTTTTAATACAGAGGCGTTTGTCCGAATTGTCAAAAGCGTTCCTGTGCCAAATAGATCAGATATCTGCATTATCCCCTCGTGAAGAATACAAAAACAAGTATGCAATTGAGAAAACTATTGGAGAATTTAAATCTATCTTAGAAAAAGCAGGTTTAGCAGCTGCTGAAATAAATGAGACAACTGGGCTAGACAAACTAAAAATTGAAAAACCAGAAGGTCTAGTACGAAAACTAAATTAAAAATCAGGCGAACAAAGTGTCTAACTTGCTTGACTAACTGCACAAAAAGAAAAATGAAGGTTAGTCCCTGAAAAAATAAAACTTATCCCTTTTACAAAATGCGACAGCTCTAAGCAACTAAATCACATCTTTGTAAAAGAGCAACATATATTTGCGCCTTGAAAACTAAAAACACTAAAAACTTCACAAGGATTATGAACAGACAAAAAAATTAAAAAAGATGATGAACTAACACTCGCAAGAAATAGTCAAATATCGGGGATAGTTATAATCTAGAAACACTCCCCAATAGGAGATAGCTAGGATATTTTTTGAAATGACTTTGATGAAAAATTTAGAGGTACTAAGAATGAAGTAAAAAGTATAATAGTATCCTGAAAAAATCAGTTAGTTAGAGATGGAAAATAGGAAACTGAAAGATCACTTAGAAAATGCCAGAAGATAAATTAAATAGAACAATTAAAAAAAAGTAGTTTAAAAGAGAAAATACGATGATTTGAAGACAAAATATAGAAATTTAGTGCAAAAAGCAAAATCTTTGGGACTTAGAGATAACGATATCCCTGATATGTAAGACAGTCAGACTTTTGCTCAAATTAAAAATCCTCATAATCCAGTTGTATCCGTATCCCTATTCCCTTAGAAAAACTTGAATGTAAATATGAGCCTCCAGATTGCTGTCAAAAAGCCGATAATGGCTCAGACTGGATCCTCGACTATTGGAGGCTTCTTAAAGAAAAAAGATGATAAGCTAAAAACTTTCGGATGATAAAATGAATTGATATTGAATTTATGGATTGATTAATCATTTATTCTAAGTTTTATCTTTCGACTATTCTTTGGGAGGAGGTGGGCGCTTAAGACCTGCAACTCCGTTTTCGCCAACAAACACATAATCGCCGATTTAAATTTCAACTCCGCACATTGGGCATGTTCTTTACATATCAGGACACTCAAGCATCTTTTTCATGGCGCTGTGATTGCAGTAGAACTTGCAGTGTTTGCACTGGGCGAGATCCTGGGCCACTACATGTCTGCATGATAAAATAGTTACTTGCCAGAAGCGATACAGAAAGGAATGTAATTCAGACAGTTGTGGCAGTGATCATCATGATCGTGGACCATAGTACCGCAAAAAGGACAAGGTGATTTAGGTTCAGGGATCTCCTCGTTGACAGGCTTCATCGCGACCTTCTTGATTTTTTCAATATACTTTTATGGAATCTTAATGAATATAAATTTACTTGGCTTTTGTACTCTGGTCTAAAGACAACGATTGCCCACATATATGCTAAGCCTTTCAGCTCAGCCCTCATGGCCTTGACAACAGTTGTTGTCAAAATGCTAGCAGCGTGAGCAGGGAATTGGATAATGTTCTTGGCAACTTTGTGCAAAAGAAGAGCTGTATCGACATGCTGATCCATTTTTGAAACTCTTTTGATCGCAATAATGTAAGAATGAAGGATGGATAACTTTTTCTCCAGTTAAAGGGGGATAGGAACATTGGCCTTTTTAATGTCTTGGTAGGATTGGAAAAGAATATCATGAGCATTCTTGTAGTTTCCATTTTATTGCTCTTGGGATGCTATAGTCACTGCTATTTTCGCAGCATTTTTAAAGTTCTTCAGGATTCTGTACAGTCTGTATGTGAAAATAGGGTCTTTTGGCTGTCCATCAGTTTATCCCATCAAATAATCCAATAGTTACTGGATCAAGTGCTCTTGAGTGGAGTTCTTTTCGATCAAAGCAAGCATGGAGTCGATAAATATCTACCCGGCCTTAATATAAAGTTTCAAAGCTTTCAAAGGATTTTTGGCTTCATCGTACTGTTTGGCTGCTTTGTCCCAGGTTCCCTTGCTTTCGTAATAAGTAGCTATTTGATTCCTCTATTCCACAGTGCATTCTTTGAGGAAATCAGCATATGTATCCATTTCTCCATGTGATTGGGCCATTACAAAAGCCTCTTCTTTGCGGTTGGCCATGATAGAAAATTAAACGGCTTATTTCCAGAGTCCTCTTTTCTAGCAATAGGTAGCTACAATTGAAGCAACAGTTGAAGTTGAACAGGTATGTCTCAAAATTTCTTTAGGCTTCTCAAGGTTATCAAAGTTATTCAAATTGATCCTCACGACCTCCTACCAAGCCTCAGCGTCTTAATAGGCCTATTAAGCTTCCTTGAAAGCCCCTTATGATTACTTCGCTTTACCATATTTCATGAGAACTACTTTTGATTTCACCTTTTTCATAATAGGAGCTGCCTGTTTGAACATTTTAAGCTGCAAGTACAAAATTGCAGCCTTTTAGAAATTTTATGCTTTTTCATAGATCTGGGCTGCTTCAAGGAACTGTTTCATATTTTAGCAGACAACAGCTATATCCAACAGCAGAGATTTATCTTTGATCTACCTCGCTATGTTGAACCCTCTCTGGATATCTCCTAATTTAATGGAAGTTCTAGCAATACCAGCAAAGCATTAAACATTATGCTTATCAATCGTAGTCTTTTCAATGCTTTTCAGTTCGCTATTGATCACTGACTTCTCAAATTGCTTCAGTGCTTCTTGATTGTTTCCTAAGCTCTAAGTCTGAGTTGCCAGTCTCTTGCTGATAAAGTTCTATTGCTCAGGTGCAATATTTTTTGTAAGAGTAGATGCAATGAACCAATCTTGAATATCACATCGCATGTCCAAAGCATTTAAAGGCTATGAAGATTTTATGTAATATTACTGAGCCAAGTCATACTTTCCAAGAATCATAGAGACATGTCCTATGAGAAGATCTCTTTCGTTTTCGTGAAGCAGTGGCTACAAGGTCAATACCATCGCTAAATTTTTGCTCAGTTGATATGCTTTTAAACTGATATCAAGTTCGATATTTTAAAGGGCTTTCTTGCCTAAAATATCATAAATTGCGCTTGATCTTAAGAACTTGCCTGCTAACAAACATTGTTGAAATCTTTTTAAAGATAAGTTAGCAAAGAAATATCTGGTGTGGCCTTATAAAGAATCGTTCTAAAAACTATAATTAGCGAAAAAGGCGTGAGAAGTTAAAGGCAAATAACTTACTGACATTCCGGCCATGAAAAATACATTTCCTTGAGAGATAGTCAATGTATTTTTTTATATCTTGGTACAGTTGGGTTATCCTTTTTATGTCTCTGCATTTTAAATGTTCAAGATCTCATTCACTGGTGAAACAATATGCCCAAAAATATTATTTTTTGAAATGACATATGAAAAGGCTTAGTTTCCGTTGACAATAACGAACTAGTTAAGGTTTTAATTATCCCAAATAACTCTATCAACTCTATCAGTAACGACGCGAATGTGATGATATGTTTCGGTAGTCGGGAAGAAAAGGTTAGTCTATCCGTTCTGATGCTGGAGGACCAACTTAGTACCGTTTTTATTCGGAAAGATTCTCAGTATGGGATTATCTGGCTTATGCTCCATCACTACAATTTTATCCTCAATATGGTAAAACTTCAGTCGCGATGTATTATCCAGATAAATCAAGAAAATTTTAGTCATGAAGAACTGGACTATCTGTCGATCGGCCTCATTGGGGAAGACCTTTTACTTGGGCTGCTTATTTTATATCTAGACCAGATGAAGCTTATTTTTGTCATCTAGAAGAGCTGCCCAGCCTTATCCGACTTACATTTTCTTTATGTTGTACTAACACTGAATTTAGCCTACCTACTATCCCCCATTGATTAGCATTTTGTCTTTGAGCCAACGATAGAACTTGACAGTATTGCTCACTCTCGCTGCCAGATGCGAAGGCCCCAAGGAAATAGCTGTCGGTTCAAATGACAAATTAATATTATTTATGACTTGACCTTTCTTTTTTGAAGAACAACTTAGGATAACCACCTCGGTTAGTGACCCAAGCAGAGCAACAAGTTAGTTGAAGGTGCTGGTCAATGTTGCAGTAGATAGAATATACCCATAGACATTACCTGTCTGAGTGATAATCGTTAGGGTGTTTCCATTGGGAGAAAAGCTAAGCTGTGCCACTTTTCCGCTTCCGTGAGGTAACTCAAAAGTCTACTGCTTAATTTCCTTCAAATCGCTTAAGTTGATGATTTTGACTTTGTTTTACCCGGCCAAAGCCATTTTGTAATGGGAGTTATTGACTGACATAGCCTACAAAGGGGCATTAAAAACTCTTTAATTCTTAATTTAGTCTTTCATCTCCTTCTCGTGAGTCGAAACGTAGCAGTAGTATCCTTCAGAAAAACCTAGAACTATATATCCGTCTCCGAAAAACTGATAGTCAATTATTTTTCCATACTTTGCCTAGAACATAAGCTCGAGTGGGGCTGCATTCGATTGTGTGATGTCGTAAATGAGTAGTGTCTTTTGGTTAAAAATTCCACAAACAGTTGTTTGTTTCTTGTTTCTTTACTAAGTTTTCATTGTCATCCATTTAAGATCTCTCGGCTACGATTTTACTGCCAAAGAACTTCCTGCACTGTCTGATGTATGGCTCGATATTGAAATTAGTTTATCCTAACTTCCTGTGACGACCATGCCCTAATTGTTCCAGTCTCCACATATGACCCTTTTTGAATGCTTTCCCATAGTTGGCACATTTCTTTTTCCCTTCTTGTTGTAAAAATTTAAATATCCTTTTTAGGTTCCGACTGTCAAAACTGGATGGGTCTTAGACCATTTGAACCAAGTTATCTTGAATTCCTGTTTCTCGAAGCTCAGCTTATCTATGATGTTGGTGGTAAAAGGTGCCCATAACAGGATGCAAGTAGCACCTTAGACAAGGATGGCTAAAATTTAGTCCTCGTGGTCCCAATCAAGTGCCTATACTCTTCCACTAATCGGGAGTTATTTTTCTGCCAAGGTCTTTCCTCGTTTATCAACAATATAGACGTATTTTCTCTAGGTTCCAATGGCAAGGTAGCTAGAGTCATGACTCCAGGCGATGACTGGAGCCTTTGATCCGTTAGTCTTTTGTCCGAAGCTGAATATCTGTTTGCTTGTGCTCATGATATCAAATGAAATTTAAAAATGATAAATGTAACCTTAATTTTTTGAATTCATAAATCAAAAGAGTGATTTAAATCAATCAAAGTAATAAACTAAACTTATCTTGTCTTTTTTGTTTTTGAATTTTAATTTATTACTGAATGATGCATCTACTTTATCTTTAGGAATGGAAAATTAGGCTTATCTCTACGATATATTATTGAGTTTTCTATAATATGTTCTGTTAACACATATCAAATGTTAATATAATTAATATCACTAACATGGAAGGCTAAGTAGCCAGCAGGTAGATTAATAAATGCTCTGAGTGTGATAAGAAATCTCTATTGATCTAAAAATACCTGAACCTTATATAATTGCTCAAGAAAAAGAGTGATAGATCGAATTTGTCATCAACTTTTAAAAAAAGTTTAGACGCTGGAACGACCAGTAACACATCGCTGCTTAACCCTTTCAAATATCAAAAGATCATGCTACCTATTTTATTGAAATAAATGTTAAATCGCCAAAGAGAGAAAGCCTTCTCAGTGATGAGAAATCAATATGTCGTTAGTAACTGCAGAAAGGCTTATAAAATGGTATCAATATTGCAAAAGATTATTTAAGGCAGAATTTATTCGTTTTGCAAATTATTGCTTCCTTCGAATAAGAAAAGAGAAATAATTGTGTAAAGTCATGCATTAAACTTTGAGTAAAATGCTAAAACGCCAAATTAAAAGTCTTTGAATAATACGAACCCCATATGTTCTGTCACATGTTTCGTCGAGGCTGAGAAAAAGTAAAAATTAAAAACCATGGCTAGAAAGGTTTTTTAGCTTGAAAAACAATTGTAAAAAATGAAATATTAGAAAAAAATATTAGACATTCAGGTTTAGGAGAATTACCGTCGACAATAAGTTTAAAGCAAAAAGAAAAAGGAAAGTTTGTAGATGTTGGCTGAGGAAATGAATGAGAAAAATTAAATAATAAGCTAACTACAGTCGAGCTTAAAATTTTATTAGCAAAAATTTGGTAAATTTGAAAATAATATTCTGTAATAGGATGGGCTTTAGATGAGAAATTAGATTGAGAGACTTTAAAAAGTGGTGGAAAAGCTAAACGTATAAATCTAGAAGAAAAACTAACAGTTATAAAAATATGTAAATTAATCTAAAATGAATAGTTAGAAAATGATTAAAATTGAATCTTAGTACGTTGAGCTCAAGTAGAAGAATTTCCAAATTTGTATGGAGATGTAGAGCATGAGTCGCAAAAAGAAAGAGTGCAATTAATTGGGTGCTTTTTTATAGAAGAAACTGTTGAACATCAGAAAGTACTAAAAGATAATATCGAACAATATGAAGATGATAGAGCAGTGTTCCATAAGTGAGAGGTCTAGCTTTAACTCTAGCCTCAAAGGCAGAAAGGGCAGGTAGGAATTCTAAGTGGAACTAGCCAGCTAGAACAATATAAACAATATGAATAATCAAGCAAGCAACATTCGATAGACTTCTCCAGTTTCTACGTTCTAAAACCAGTATAAAATTTAGAAGATCTTAAATTATCTTTACAACATAGATAGTTAAGATTCTTAACTGAACAACGTCTAAAAACTATTTGACAACTAGGAGTATAATGTATTGGTCTAAGTCAAGCGAAAGTTCACCTAGCTTCAAAATATTATGAAAAATTAAAAAAGGGAAAAAACATAGCTAATGAACAGATAATAGAATGCCGATTAGATCAAAGTGCCGAGTCGACAAACGAAGGAATGCGGCGATAATGATGAAATTTACTTCAATTAGCACCATGTCTCAGGATCCATTTTCGATGTTTTTGCCTCAGAAAAAGGTCACAAAGATAAGTAAAGTGGCACAATCTTAAATGGATTCGATCAGCAAGGAGTCAGACAAAGCCACTAATCTAATAGTTCGGGGACAAATCGTAAAATGGATCAAGGTTTTACAATAAAGCTTTTGTAAATGGAAATAGATAAGAATAAACAAATCTAAAAAATATCATAACTCAAGAATAAACTTTTTCATATAAGGAGTATCGTAATGAACTTAATCAAATCATTATAAATCAAGTACCATTATTTTTATTCAGGCTTCTCAAACCCTAAACAAAAGATATCGTCGACCTTTGCTGCTAATTTTTTGAGTTTAGCTAAGAGGAAAAAGACACTATTTTTCACATGCTCAGAAAGTAGAAGAAATTTCTAGGTTGGTTTTGATTTATTGATATTTTCAAAGGTTACTTTCAGCAAAATAATATTTATAATTAATAGAACTAGACATAAGTTAATAATAATTATTTTTGTATATCCTTATTTGCCGAAACTACAAAACTACATGTATGATAATAACAACAAGAAAAATGTTAGTTCTTCCTTTTCCCTGAATGCAACTAAGCCTTCGGTAACTGAAAAGTATGGATCTTTCTCAGTAGATAAAGCGAATACCACAAAACAAAAATAAAAGATAGAATAAAAACTAATTATTAACCGAGTCATAGATGCACTAAACTAAACCAAATAAATGGGCCAGTAAATAAACTTGAACCTTTTATTGTTTGAGTAGAAAAAAAATATTCCTGGCCTGAAGGCTAAGGTGTAATGGCTGGACACTCAGAGAGATATGAAAGTATCTATCAAAATATCCTTTAACTCTAACTATTTTAAGTCTTTCAATAACATGCAAGAAAACGATATCGTAGTCGAGATGGAAGAGTTAAACTTTTAGCTGGATGTCCTTGAAAAAAAGCATACTCAAGAACAAATATAAAAGATATTCATGGAGGGCATTTAAAGAACAAGATTAAAACCTTTCAACTAGGATGAGACTAAAAAACCTATGGAGTGTCTTAAGTATTTTTTCGTTGAGTTCAATGTAATTCTATGTTTATCTAGAACTAAATGAAGAAAGGCATGTATAAAAACAAAAAGAAAGTTGTCAATAAGATTTAAAAAAGTTTATCAAAGAAGACTATTTTGTATCCATCGCCAGCCTGCATTTCATGGAGTCCATCAGGCAATATATGTATCACATAGAATAAATATCCGGCAAACAAGAAATCTTTTTACGCTTAATCAAATACTTTAAGGCGATATTTTGAGACAAATCACTAATACAGGGTGCATAATCTATAGGACTAGGACGAGTAGAATAAAAATGTGAACCTAAATAAAGTGAACTAAGCATTTGAGTGGTAAATATAGTAATAAATCAACCTTCTGATTTTCAACGAAAGAGATTCCAACAAAGCAGAGTAAAAATATACGAATAATGAGGTGCTAGTTAAGAACTAGGTCTAAAATAAAAAGTAGAAAAATAAGAAAGATGAAGATTACGTTGACGTTGCTAACATTAATAGGATTCAGTCTCTGAAATTGAAAAAGATTTACTAAAAATATTTTGGCTAAGTCTAAAGAAAAGTGCAGTTTGGGCGGTAGGATAAGCTAAAAGTCTATCAAATGAAAAGGTCCAAATGCTCATAATAAAACGACATCAATTACATCGTTGAAAGACTGTCTGTGAATTCATAGAAGAGCAAAATTTAAATTATTTTTCACAACTAACTTAGCCTGTACCCACATTTGTCCACAAATATGGATTCAATCAAGTACAAAATATTGTGTAAGATAATTAACAAAAATCTATAGAACCCAAAAATCGCTTATAGTATGAATTTGAAAGTATTTGTCCTTGAAAACTAATATTTTGAAACTGTTATTACAAATTACTTTCGCCTATTGTATAGGCTGTTGGGTAAAAGTTCACACTATATGCTGCATCATTTATCGTCTTATATACATTTTGATAATATCAAAGCTGAATTCTTTTTTATAGATGTGCTGGACTCTCTCATCAGTAGAAACTAAACGAAATGCCAAAAAATCAATGCAACCTAATTAGAATCTCGGATAAAAATAAAAACAAAACTTAAGATACCCAAGTTTTAGTTTGAAAGTGTTATAAGCGAATCGGACAAGGTAATTCGTGCTATATGTAGAGTATTTTTTTGATGAACTTGTTTCCATTATTGATAGCCAAAGATCGTTAAAAATAGAGGCTTGAGTATCGCACCATTAAACGAATAATAACTGCCAATAATAAGATATTCAAGTTTATTAAAAAGATGAACTAAATTATTTGTAAACTTTAGTAAGGAAAAACAGATTTTATCAAGGCTATCATTTAGAAATACAAATAGTACAGTGAAGATACTTTAATCAAATAAATGACTAGCATCAGCTCCAAAAGATTTTTCTTCTTCCACTGTGGAAATTGCAATAAGATATCTAAAATTTATGATTTAGTCAAAGAAAACCTAGAGGTTTGCTAAAAGTGCAAGCAGATCATTTGAAAAAGACTTATAAATACACATAGATCTTCGCAAAAATACTTATATGATCGTTTGATAATAGTTATATGGAAATTATTTTTTGAAATATATTACAGTTAATGACAGAATAAAAATAATTGAAAGAAATAATCTTAAGCAATAATATCGCCATGGATCCAAACAATTTGAAATAAGTTAGCCATCCTCCTTTGAGAATGGTGCCTCCCCCACCTGTCAATAGATCGGTAAAAAAGCTTGGAAAATATGAATTTTCAATGGATCAGAAAATTGGCAGTGGAATGGCTGGCGAAGTGTTTGTGGGATTTAACACTTAAAATTTTGAGCTAATTTGTGTGAAAATAATTGATCGACAAAACTTTACGACTCAATAGCAAATATAATTATTGGATAATTAGATACGATGCCAATAAATTTGTCAGTCGGAACATACTATAAAAATTCTTGACATATTCGATACTGCCTCATTTTGCTTTATCATTACTGAATTTTGCTAAGGGGGAGATTTATATAGATTATTGAAAAGTTAGCCTACTGGACTGTCATAAAATCTTGTTATCTAGTATGGTAGGCAAATAGCACATGCTCTGAAGGCACTAAAGACATCTGGACTTGTACATCGAGATATCAAATCATAAAATATTTTGTTGCAGAAAAACCTATGCAAGCTTGGAGATTTCGGGTTCGCCATATAATAAAAGTAAACTTATACTTATTTAGTAAACTGTCGACTCTCAAGAAGTTCAACCTCGGCTCGCCCTTATACATGAGTATCGAAGCTTTATAATCAAGTATATACAGCTATTCTTCTGACGTATTTTCTTACGGAGTCGTTCTATATGAAATGCTTCATAAGAAAAGCCCGTGGTAGTGTGACGACGAGGCATAATTACTTCTGAAAATGAAGAGTGAATAGGTAATTTTTAGAAACGACATTAATTAAAATTTGAAGAATTTGATAAAGTTATGTCTTTCCAGAAAATCTTAGGACCGTCCAACTATATAGGAAATCTTGAATAACCCTTTATTTACACCAATTTCAATAGAAAATAATAAATCAATTTCTCACGCTGTAACATAATAGATCCAGTTAGTTTAATGATTCAAATAATATATAATTTGCTATATTCATAAGATCGAATGAATTATCCAGTTTTGATCAACTAATTATACGTTTTATCCAATTGTTTCTTAAAGGCCTTTATTTAATGAGTTAATTATATTATTTTTCAATAATGATCCTGTAATATAAATCTAGAATCTATTAAAGGATATATATAAATAAAATTAGTTTTGCCAATTCTTAGATTTATAATTGAATAAGTTTTGGCATCTGCCTGTTAATATATAGTGGATCAACCAAAATAATTTTGTTTTTAAAAAACATGAATGAAGTCAAGGTAACTATTAAAATTACTCTTATATTTTGTTTGAGTATCTTCTGAGCTTCTTTTTGAAAGCCACTCGCTTTTAGTATTCTGTAAAGGCCTAATTCTTTAGAATAACTTGCTAAGTGCTCTTTTATTTGTCCTATATTTACATCTTATAATCAACTTACTACATGAACATCATCTTTTTAGCATTGTTTTTCTACCCATAGATTTTTGCCTCCGATTTTTAGTTGTTTCCCTACATATCTCCCCCTACTCTTCGCTTCCTTTGCGCTCTGCCTGACATTTATCAATAAAATCTAATTATAAATAAACAAATA
>Ga0194115_10003871_pt1 | contig 16514 bp, 7 predicted proteins | sample TA2MahsurfametaG_3_FD_148656 | JGI IMG/M metagenome (GOLD analysis project Ga0194115, IMG submission 148656) | Freshwater microbial communities from Lake Tanganyika, Tanzania - TA2015002 Mahale S4 surface | ecosystem: Environmental > Aquatic > Freshwater > Lake | place: Tanzania: Lake Tanganyika...
TTGAAGCATCTTGGTGGAACAGCAGTGATTATCCATTTACTATAATGAGACTGTTGGCAACCACACGTTCGGCTAAGTTTTTTGCACTGTTCGCGGACCGCGATCTCTACAAATACAGCGACGAATTTGAACAATATCTATACAATCAAAGATATCGATTGGACGCCAATGGCGTTGAAGTCTATGGCAATGGAGTCAGTAAAGCCAGCTACATCAATTGGATTGTAGACTATAACCGTACACTGGGCATTGACAGCACTCAAGAACTCACCAGTGATCTTCAAAATCTTGATGTACGTTTGTGTTATAGAATGGCCAGTTTTTCGGACAAACAATACATCAAACTCTATGTAGAAAAAAGCAGTCCCAGTACAACCAATACCACTTTGTTGATACCTGATGAAAGCTATCAGCTGCTGGTTTACAAAAATCAACCTTTCGACCGTGCTACCTATGGCTCTGTGGTAGTTCAGCGAGTGGACAATGGTTGGGCAGTGTGGGGGTACAGCACCACTCGAGCATTTTTTAGAATACAAGTCAGTGTGCCTGCGGGTGTGTTCAAAACATTTTCGGTAGCAGGCACGTCAGTGCAAGTACCTACATTTTATTCTGATCAAACTGCGCTGGTGCCCTACGGCACTGTGTATACCACTCGTGCGGCTGTAGCTGATTTCTTGTTGAGCTATGGGCGCCTGTTGCAAGAAGAAGGATTTAGTTTTACTGATCGAGCCAACGGCTATGTGCTAGACTGGGACCAAATGGTTCAAGAATATCTATACTGGAGTCAACAAGGCTGGTCAGTGGGTACATTGATAAATCTCAACCCATTGGCCACAGGCCTCACAATCACTAGACCAAGATCAGTGGTTGACACTATCAATGTTCAAACAGTTGAAAATTCTGTATTAGATCAAAACAAAAGACAATTGCCTACTCGCGATCTCAACATTGTGAGAATAGAAAACACTTTTGAAATGCAACCTCTTGTAGACAGCAACATCAGCTTCACGGATCTCAAATTTACCAGTTTTGAATCCATGATAGTGTTGGACAATGCCAGCCTTTTTGGTGATTTGATTTTTGATCCAACCACTGGCGCCCGTCAAAGTCGATTGAACCTTGTGGCCTTTACCACCACTGAGTGGAATGGCACAGTAGATGCACAAGGATTCATATTGAATCAAGACAACGTACCAGAATGGGACGGACTAAGAGTCTATGCCAAAGGCGAAATTGTCAAGTACAAAAATAACTATTGGTCAGCGGCTACCATAGTACAACCCAGCGACAAGTTCAACTACAATGACTGGGTGCAAAGCGACTACACTCAGATTGAGTTGGGACTATTGCCAAATTTGGCCAACAAAGCAGATCAATTGGCCAATAGCTACAACATCAATTCTGCAAATCTAGAAAGTGACAATGATTTGTTGAGCTACGGTTTGATTGGGTATAGACCGAGACAGTATTTTGCAGCTTTGAATCTAGACGACGTCAGTCAAATCAATGTTTATAGACAATTCCTGGCAACCAAAGGCACCAAACTCAGTGTGGATTTGTTGGGCAATGCCAGACTCAACAAAGAAGTTGCCGAGTATGATGTGTTTGAAAATTGGGCAGTGCTGCGTAGCACCTATGGCGCCAATGCCAATCGCAGTTATATTGATTTGAGATTGAACCGTGCTTTGCTCAACAGCAATCCTAGTTTGGTGCAGTTGATCACACCCAATCAAGACAGCGAAGCTGATCAAACCATCAACATTGGCAGTGTATGGAAAGCCAGCTTCGCAGTAAATTCTCCGGATGTGTTTCCTGTGTCTACTGAATCCATTACCGACACAGCGTTACCATCTGCGGGTTATGTAAATTTTGACGATGCAGATATCACAGTGTTTGATATCAATGATCCTGCTAGTTTAGATGCCAATCTAGACTCGATCAAAGTAGGTACCACTATTTGGGTGGCCAAGATCAATAACTACGACTGGAATATCTATCGTGCTCAAAATATACCAGGCAACATAACTCATGTGTGTGAAAATCTCAACGGAACTTGTCTAGTAAGATTCAGCCAACCTCACAATCTTTCACGTGACGATTTCCTCATTGTAAAAATGTTGGACTTTGAAGTAGATGGAGTGTATCGAGTTGTATCAGTGGTTGATCCTAAATCATTGAACATTGTGTTGGACCTAGCCGGTGATCGCACAGTGGTGAACGGACAAGGCATTGGATTTACACTGCAAACCATGAGAGTAGCACAGGCCAGTGGTGCTGTAAATTTACCCTATGTCAAAGAATTGTTGCCAGGCTCCAAAGTCTGGGTCGACGACGATGGTACGGGCCATTGGCAAGTTATTGAAAAACAAAGTCCGTTTGATAGCACAAAAACTCTCACTCCTCTGTTATTGGACGCCACTGAACAGTTTGGTGCTGCAGTGGCCATGACTGCTGATCGTAATGCTCTATTTGTTGGTAGCCCACAATATGGTTTTGCCACAGGGACCGCCAAAGGAGGAGTATATCTCTATGTAAGAGATGACGCAGCACAATACAATCCAATCAGTGCACTTAGTGATGAGGACAACATATTCACTCTAGATATCACTGGTGCCTTGGGTTTTGGTAATGCTATTTCTGCTGGTGCGACGCAGTTTGCTGTGGCTGGAGCCAGTGAAAGTTTAGGACCCAATGGTGAAGCTGACAATGGGTATGCTTGCGTTCTGTGGCGAGATCCTGAGCTGGGTAGCTTTGGAACAAGTCCTTGGGCTGAGCTACAGCTTATAGCATTACCAGGCTCAACTACTTCGACCACGCCCGGAGCTGGAGAATTTGGATATTCAGTGGCCATGAGCCAAGATCAACGGTGGCTGTATATTGGTGCGCCTGGGCTGAACTATGTATATGCTTTTGGCCGAGTTGACTGGCAAGATCAACAACTGTCTTACAGAGCCAATGGCGTAGACACCCAAGTAACCATCGCTGACAGCATTAGAATAGACAATGCCAATCAGATTCAAGTGTTTGTGAACGGAGCTTTGCAAACATTGAGCGTAGATTACACTGTAGATGCGGTTTTCAACAAAGTTACTTTCACAGTAGCACCAGCTGCTGGATCATTGGTAAAAATTGCACGCCGTATAGTAAAAGCCTACACCGGCAATGGGGTGACCACACTGTACGATGCTGCAACTTGGCTATATGGAATTCCGTTGGCAGATTCCTCAAACAGAACCAGGTCTGTGACAGTGACTGTGAACAATGTTTTACAACGTCCACTGATTGATTACACTGTAAACAGTTCTGGTTATGTAAATTTTAGAGCGGCCAGTGTCCCGCCCAATGGCAGCAACATACAAATACTGCGTAGATGGTACTATAGATACGTGACTTTTCTGTCGGTTGGTGGCCTCTCAGCTTCCGACAGATTTGGCCACAGTGTGTCTTGTTCGTCAGATGGTAGACAAGTGATTGTGGGAGCGCCAAAAACGACTGAAAGTGGCAACGTTGAAGCAGGCGCTGTCTACGTATTTGATCGGAATGTTCAGAAATTTATCTACGACAGTGCTGACTCAACCACCAGTTTCACAGTTAGAGGGTCTGTCACCGAACCAGTCAGTGTGTTGGTCAACAATCAATTTCTAACCAATATTGATTCGGCTACCGATGGTGCCACCGATACATTTGCTGTTGTTTTTGAAACCATTACCATTGACAGTGATTTGGCCATCGGCGATGTGATTGAAATCGAAACCAATCAGTTTAAACAAGTTCAAAAAATAACTCAACACACAGTTGAACAATTCAGTAATTTTGGTCAGGCCACAGATCTGTGCCCTTATGATTGCAGCTTGTACATAGGAGCACCGCAAAGCAGTTATACCAATTTCAAGGGCGGTGTGGTCGAACGAGATGTCAATGTGGCCCGTACCTATGGTACTATACAAAGTTCAAATGCCAATCCCTCACTTACAGTGAATCACACGTTGAGAGTAAACAATGTTGACTGTGTGGTTCCTGCGGCCACAGCCACAGTATCTAAATTGCAAGGTCTTGCTAACAATATCACTGCCAATGCACCCAATGCCACTGCCACTGTGGCTGATGGTTTGCTGACAATCACAGTGACCAACACCGATGCTGCACCTTTTGGCAACAAATTACAAGTATCTCCAGGTAGTGTGGGCACAGCGTTTACCGCGCTGGGATTTGACACTTTTGAGTTTACACAAGTGATTGAGTCGCCATACCCCATTGATCAAGCTGGGTTTGGTAGTGCGCTTACAGTCAACAATACAGCAGAAACTCTTGTGGTAGGCGCACCCAAAGGAAGTTTATATCTAGAAATATTGTTTGACGTTGATTCAGTGACTGGTCTAGCCACAACTATTTTCGATGCAGACGCCACAGAATTCTTTGATGTTCTAATTCAAACTGGAGCGGTTTATACCTATGATTATCTACCGTCTGCGTCGTTAGCGCTGGCTACTCCAGGAAATTTTGTGTTTGGTCAACAAATTAGCATGGAAACATTGGGGGTGTTTGATCAGTTTGGCACAGCACTGAGTTACGAAAGTGGCATTTTGGTGGCCACAGCCCCGGGGCAAGATTTTGGAGACAGTGCTGCAAATTACGGTGCGGCATATGTATTTCAAAATACAACTCAAAGACCGGCTTGGACTGTGCAGTATGCGCAGCAGCCGGTGGTTGATATTCGTCTGCTGTCGTCAGTGTATCTGTATGATAGAATTACATCGGCCAAGACTGAATTTTTTGATTTTTTTGATCCTTTGCAAGGAAAAATTCTAGGGGCAGCAGCTCAAAACATTGATTATATTGGAGCCATTGACCCAGCACAATACAACGTAGGTGCTTTCAACAACAATGGCCAAACTTGGGCACAAAATCGTGTGGGAGAAATTTGGTGGAATATAAGCACAGTAAGATTTGTTGACCCCAATCAAGACAGTATCAAGTACGCCAGTCAGAGATGGTCTCAGGTGTTTCCGGGCAGTGCAGTGGATGTGTATCAATGGGTGCAAAGCACAGTACCTCCTGCGCAGTATGCGGGACCCGGTGTGCCATTTAACCGTACAAGATACACTGTGAATACGAGGCTCAATGCCAGTGGTACGTTTATTACTGAGTATTATTTTTGGGTAAGAGGTCTAACCACGACCAGCACGCAACAGGGCAAAACACTGAGTGTGTCTACCATTGCCAATTACATTGCCGATCCCAAGGCCAGTGGTATAGCTTACATCGCCCCGATCAATGCCAGCACCATAGCTATCTATAATGCACAGGAATATATTCAGGCCTTTGATACCATTATCAGTGTGGAATTTGATCAGACCTTGACTGATGCCAACGTACATCAAGAGTATGAGCTGATAGCTCAAGGCCGGCCAGATGCATTTCTCAGCAACAATCTATATCGCAAACTTCAAGACAGTTTCTGTGGAGTAGATACTGCGGGCAATCTTGTGCCTGATCCCAATCTGTCGCCTGCCCAGAGATACGGTGTGAGTTACCGCCCCAGACAGAGTATGTTCGTGGACAGATTCTTAGCACTGAAAAACTACATTCAGCGAGTTAACTCAGTGTTGGCACAGTTTCCAATTTCGGAAACCAAGAGCTTCAACCTGCTCAACAGCCAAGAGCCAGTGCCCACTGCCACAGAAACTGTGAACGGTTCCACAGTTGTGAACTGGAATATGGAAGTAGCAACTGTGGATATTTTGAATTATCAAAATATCTACTCTGTGCCATTGGGATACAAATATTTGGTACTGTCTGACAGCGATAATCGCGGTCTATGGACAATCTATACTGTGGCCCTGGATGATTACGGCGACAGATTTCTGCTGTTGAGTAGAGTTCAAAACTATAAAACCAGTGATTACTGGCAGTACATAGATTGGTATCAACCAGGATATAACTACAGTACCAAGGTCATTGCCACAGTGCCTAATTATGCGGGACTGGCCACCCTGAGTTTGCCAACAGGCAGCAGTGTCAAAGTCACAGCCAATGCACAGGGCAAATTTGAAATTTACTTGTTGACTGACATTGGTTGGGAACGTGTGGGACTGGAAGATGGTACCATTGCCATTGACGCAGAAATCTACGATTATGCACTGGGAAGATTTGGATTTGATGTTGAAGTTTTTGACGCACAGTATTTTGATCAAGAGCCAGTGATTGAAACTCGCAAAATTATCCAAGCCATCAATCAAGAATTATTGATCGGTGATCTACTGGTTGAGCGTAATCGTGCTCTGACATTGATGTTCGATTTTATTCTCAGTCAACTGCAAGCACCAGAATGGTTGGTCAAGACATCATTGATTGATGTCGACCACAAAATTAGAGATTTAGTGCCGTTCCAAAACTACGTGAGGGATAATCAAGATTTTGTCATCGATTATATTCAAGAAGTCAAGCCTTATCATGTGCAGGTGCGAGAATTTAACCTTGCCTATGATGGTCAAGATGCCTACGCTGGCAGTGTCACAGATTTTGATTTGCCGGCGTACTTTGACACTGAGTTGACACCCAATCAATTTGTGAGCCCAATACTTTTGCCCTATGCCCACAGCAGTTATCAGCTGGACAATGTCAACAGTGATGTGGCTGCTTCGGATCCGCTGTGGCAGTCTTGGCCCTATAGTCAATGGTTTGGCAATCACAGTCTTACACTTACTGAAATAAGATTGATTGACGGTGGAATAGGTTACACCGAATCGCCACAAGTGATTATAGAAGCTGCAGATGGTGACTCAGGATCGGGAGCTTTGGCCATTGCATTTATCAGCAGTGGATCTGTTGTGAGTGTGTTGGTTGTAGATCCAGGTGATAATTATCTTCAAACACCACGTGTGATATTTGACGGCGGTAATGGTATCAGTGCTAGAGCCTATGCTGTTATGAATCAAAGACAGCCTCAAGATATAAATTCTTCGATTTATAATGTGGTGCCAGCAGTGAGTCAGTCACAATGGGAAAGCGACACCGGACGTACATTGGCAGACAATATTCCACGCACGTTCCGGACCACTATCAAATACGATCGTTATCAATACAACAGTTCAGTTCAAACCTGGTCTCCAGATGGTACCTATATCAATGGTTCTTTGGTAAGATACAGCGATAGAGTATGGCGAGCCAACAGCGAAGACGGCAGTTCTGCCGTGGTTGGACCAGAATTCAGTCTTGCCGATTGGACTTTGGTTCCTGCAGCTGAACTCAGTGGTGTAAATCGTACCATGGGTTTCTACACACCAGGAGTAAACGAACCAGGTCTAGACATCAATCAGTTGATTGGTGGCACCAGTTATCCCGGAGTGCAAGTTTGGGGTGATTACTTTTTGGGCAGTGATCCAAATCCGCTTACTGTTATTTGCACAGCAACTTCGGCTGCTGACAATGCAATTACTTGTGTACAGACCATTGCTATTCGCCCCGATAATCCAGTGAGATTTTTTGGCACAGTGTTTGGTGGTATCACAGTTGGACAGATCTACTATGTCAAACAAGTAATAAACTCCACACAGTTTACAATTACGCCAGTGGTAGGCAACACAGTTCTGCCGCTGAGTGATGCCACCGGAGAGATGCTGGCATGGATACCTGAGCCACTGGATGCTGTGTATGCCAGCAGCTTTACTGATCAGTATCTGGGTCTAAGACCCACTGATATCAATGTAGACGGTGGGCAATTTGTTGGTTTGTATGAAGGGCATGCTCCTGAGGAATTGGTCAATGGCAGCGAATTTGACACAGTGGATATCAGAGTGTACACACGCCCGGGCAGTGATTGGTTTTCGGACGGACATGGTTTTGAATTTCAAATCGTCAACCACGAATATGATATAACTTTGTCAGCTTACAGCTGGGCTGATGTAGTAGATCATCCAGCGCAACTCATTGTTTGCAATGGAACCACTGGCATTGCCTACATCCAAGACATCAATTACACTGTTGATTGGGATGATCAAACAATTTCTATACTGCCAGGAGTTTGGGTCACCGATGGAGATATTATCAGCATCACTGTGTATGAGGTAGGCGGCGGAAGTCAGTTGTATCGTGCCAATTATCTTGGATCTGAAGCCGGCAGCAGCGTAATTGTACCAGTAGATGCCGACGAGATATACGAAGTGCCAGTGTTTGCCAACAGTGTATTAGTATCAGGAGTTACCTGGCAACCCTATACTGATCACACAGTGTGGACAATTACTCAAAGTTATGTCAAGCACAGCATAGTTACCGATGCCGGAAACTACTATCGAGCTTTGCAAACTGTGCCGCCGGGCATAGAAATTACCGATGTAGACTATTGGTTTGCCTTTGTTCCTCAACTACAAAGCGAAGTAATTTTTGGTACCACGTTTGGCGCCAATGATGGTATAAGCCTGGTAGTGATGGGTGTGCAAAATCCTCAGTATAGCTGGAGTACACCGCAGACAGAATCATTTATAGCTGATGCCAGTTTGGTAGCACTGAAAGTTCTCAACTGTGTGAATCCTTTTATAGGAACAAATCCTGCCAACCTAATTGTAAATCGCAATGGGGTGAGACTGCGTCCCCCTGCTGACATTGAGTGGACCGGTGATGGTACATCTTTGCAGTTTGGATTGCCGCCACGGTTGGGATTTGATCAGGATATTATCAATGCCTACACTGATGTCAATGTATGGGTAAACAATGAGCTGCAGGTACAGAGTTTTGGCGCTATCATAGGATCTTATTCTGTGAGCAATTGGACTGGCAGCAACGATCCTGGCCGACAGGTTGTATTCGCAACGCCACCCGCTCCTGGAGATGAGATTCTCATCTCGGTGAGCACTGAAGCAGGATACTATGTGTTGACCAACAATCGAGTGCAAATTACAGGACCGGTAAACCTCAACGATGAGTTGAGTGTGACTTCATGGAATGATACCAGTCAACAAGAACTTTGCACTCTTGTCTATGTAGGACCAGTGGTCACGGGTGTAACCATATATCAAGGCTTTGATTCTGTGCCTTTTGACAGCGCAACTGTGGTGGACACTCCAGGATCTTTTGACTGGAGTGGTACCATTGCTCTATCAGTAAATGACCTTAACTTGAGACCAGGCCAAACTGCCAATAGACTCTATGTTACGCTCAACGGGTATAGACTGTTAGAAGGCCGAGATTATACAGTGGTCAATGATCAACTGATTTTATCCAGTGGCACATTGGCATCCAACGACGTGGTTGCCATAACTGAATTTGCTATAGATGTAGTACCAGAATCTATGGCCTTTAGAATTTTCCAAGACATGCGTGGATTACAAACCACTTATCGCATCACAGCCAACAGCACTACTGCATTGAGTCAAAGTTTATCGGCCACTGCAGATACTGCTTTTGTAGATGACGTTCTAAAGTTGGCTGAACCTAATTTAACTTTGGGTCTGTTTGGAATAGTCACAATCAACGGAGAAAGAATAACCTATCGTTCACGAGATATTGCCACCAACAGTATTTCTGGACTACAACGCGGCACTGCTGGCACAGGCGCTGCTGTTCACAGTGCAGGATCTGTTGTTTATGACATGGGCATTGGCAATCGTATGCCGCAGTCGGATCAAAATTACATTGTGAGCGATACGTTTGTGGGCGACGGTTCAACTGTGAGTTTTGCACCAGACAGTTTTGGCGACGTCGCTACTTTTGGAGACAGCAGTACAGTGTTTGCTGAAAGCATAGAAGTCTATGTTGGAGGCATTAGAGCCAGACCCGGAATGCCCGTGAACGAAATTACTGTAGGAAGAACTTACACCATTGCCAGTATCGGATCTACAGATTGGTATGCCATGGGACTAGAAGAGACTGAATTTCCTGCACCAGGTGTGGTGTTTACTGCAACATCAGCTGGCACTGGCACCGGCGTGGTAGGCACTAGTTTTGCCACTCATTATTACCAAATCAACACTTGGGATCCGTTGATTTTTACTTTTTTAACCAACTCAGAGTTGCCTCCCCCTGAATCAGGAGTAGAAGTGGTATTTTTAGAGCGCCGCGGTGTGAATTGGTATGAGCCCGGGGCAGGAACTCCCAGCAACGGACAACCCTTGCAAACGACAGAAACTACACAAGCAAGGTTTTTACGCGGCGAATAACAAGGTAAATATTCTATCATGGTAAATCAAAGCAAAAACGCACCTACTAAACCTGCTCCAAATGCCAAACCAGTACGTAGGCCCAACGAACAGGGATCTATTGTGGTACAGGCTCATATGAAAATTTTTGATCCGCAGACCAAGCGCGTGTACGTGGAGGGCAGAGCATGATTGTAGAACCTGGATTAGCGCGCATTGAGGGGTTTGTAAAAATCTATGATCCCAACAATGGAGAAGTTTTTGTTGACAAAAAGAATGCCATTCACTATGAGAATATTTCTATTGCTATGGCACAGTCCCTAAGCAACAGATTAGACGCCAATGGCTCTAGACTAGGCATCATATATGAAATGGCATTTGGCAATGGCGGAAGCTCAGTAGATCCCACTGGTGTCATAACTTATTTGCCTCCTAATACTGTGGGGCAAAATGCAGATTTGTACAACGAAACTTATGCCAAAGTAGTTGACGACAATGACACTGCAGATACTGATCCTGAAAACAATAATATGACTGTGTTGCACACTTCAGGCACTGTGTACACAGATATCCTGGTTACTTGTTTGCTGGACTACGGTGAACCGCCAGAGCAACAGGTTTTTGATAACTCGACCAATTTCAACGGGGAATTTGTGTTTGATGAATTGGGACTAAAGTCTTGGAATGGAGGGGTTGATCAACTGCGGTTGATTACTCATGTGATTTTTCACCCGGTGCAAAAAAGTTTGAATCGACAAATCCAAATTGATTATACTCTTCGTATCCAGACTTTGAGCAATATAAACGCAGTATAAATATAAAATAGGACCGAGGCACCAGCATGGCGTATACAATCAATCTCACAAACGGCACAGTTTTTGCTGTTGTATCTGACGGTACAACCAATACCAACAGCAGTGTCACACTGATCGGCAAAAACTATGCAGGTTATGGTGAATTCCTGAACGATAACTTTATTCAAATGCTGGAAAATTTTTCCAGTACTAGTTCGAGCGGTAACCCTACTGTAGCCAAACTTGCATCGCCTTTAACTGGGCAACTGTGGTGGGATTCTACCAACAGTGTGATGAAAGTATACACTGGTACAGGATGGAAGATTCCAACAGGAACCACAGCCAGTGCATCTACTCCATCAGTTACGTTGAATTCGGGCGACCTTTGGTATGATACTACCAACGCTCAACTCAAGGTCTACAACGGTGCTTCCTTTATTGTAGTTGGGCCAGCATTTACCAGCAGCCAAGGAACTTCTGGAGCTATAGCACTCAGTATCAATGATAGCGGTGGTACACCACATGTGGTTACCGGAATGTACGCTGCCAATAATCTTGTGTCTATCACTAGTCCAGATACTACATTTGTGCCAGCAGCACCGTATGCAACAGATTTTCCGCAGATTTTCAAAGGGACCACAGTTTATAATACCGGTGTTATGAGTGGTAACATTGCCTCTAATACATCTATTACCATCACATCGGGCGGCACAACTTCGGTCACTGTTTCTTCTTCTGGCGCAGCGATTACAGGGGTTATGACAGCCACTGGAAACGTCACCGGTGCTAATTTGCTGACCACTGGTCTAGTCACTGTAACTGGTAATGTAATTGGTGGCAACATAGTCACAGCCGGTCGTGTCACAGCCACTGGCAATGTCCTTGGCGGAAATATCAGTACAGTTGGAATTATCACAGCCACCGGCAATATAACATCAAGTGCTAATATTGCAGGTGCTAACATCATTGCTACCGGGTTGATCACCGCCACCGGTAATATCACAAGCACTGCCAATGTCACAGGTGGAAATCTAAGATCAAATAGCACAGCTACCGTGGCTGGTACAATCACAGCAGGTAATGTGGCAACAGGAGGCACTGTCAGCGCCACTGGCAACATCACGTCGGCTGGCAATGTCAGCGGTTCATTTTTCTTAGGCAACGGTAGTCAACTTACTGGTCTTAGTTCTGCAGTGTCAGTGACTAAAATTGTCAACGGTCTCAGCAATGCTGAAATCAATACATCCGACGGAAATTTGGCTGTAAGCATTGGAGGCACTGCCAATGTCATGGTTGTCACTACAACCAGCGCCATAGTGGGAAATTTAGTAGTGTCCGATGGCATAACTACCACCACTGCCAACACTGCCAACATTGGCAGTGTGGCCAATCCGTTTAACACTGTACATGCTCGAGCAACTACTGCGCAGTATGCGGACGTGGCAGAACGTTTTGAGGCCGACGAGTTGTTGACACCAGGAACTGTGGTTGAACTAGGTGGCCTCAAAGAAATCACCAGAGTCAAACAAGATTTAAGTGAAAATGTGTTTGGAGTCATAAGTACAAGACCAGCATACACAATGAATGGCATGGCTGGAACGGATGATACTCACCCGCCGGTAGCCATGACTGGTCGTGTTCCGGTTCAAATCCTTGGTAAAATTCGCAAAGGTGATCGATTAGTGTCAGCTGGAAATGGTCTGGCTAGAGCTGCCGAACCGGGCGAAGCCACAGCGTTCAACGTGATTGGTCGTGCATTAGTTGACAAGCATACCGAAGAATTGGGCACAGTGGAAGCCATTGTCTCTATAAGATAATAGGAACAAGTAATGACATATTCCAGTGGCAGTTTGATCGAAGCAGCCGATTATAATGGATTTGTAAACGCCAGCGCCAACAACATCAATAAAATTTGGAGCACCGGGACAACTGATTTTGGATGGGGACAAACTGCTTTATCAACGGTTTCCGTCGGGGCCAATGTTGCAGCTACCAATTGGGCCAGCATGGTCAATACTTTAGCCAGCATGGGCAATCAAACTGCGACGACTATTACTACCCGAACAGCTCCCACTGCTGGGACTTTGATTCAAATTCTTGCCAATGTGGCTGTAGACATCAACAGCCTAACCAACAATCGTGGTAATGCTGCGCTTTCTGGTACCACCAGTTCGACTTTTACTGGTACTACCAGTAAAACTGGAGCCACAGCTCAAAATGCAGCAGGATGGACTATAACATTTACACACACAGTAACATTTGCATCTGCTGATGCAGCACGTTATTTTTGGAATGCAGGCGGTCTTGTAAGATTGGACATGAGCAAAACATCAACAGGCACTGACAAAGATGCCGATTGGAACACATTTGTGGGCACAGTTGGTACTCTCTTTATGAGTGGGCGTGTAAACAGTGCAGCGCAGACCATTGCAGGCACCAGTTATACAGGGTTTACACGCTCGGGTGGATCAGGAACACCCAGCCCAAACCTTACAACCACTGGATGGTACAGTCTGACCGCTGGCGCTGCTGCTACAACTATGTGGCAGTTGACTTCAACAGTTAGTCCTTATACCAGTGATTTCATCAGAATCACAGCAGCTGTTAATGCCGGTCGAACCGTGCTAACTTTGGTTACGACCTGGGTAGATGCAGGTTACAGCGGTGCAGGTAAAAATAACGCTATTTCGGGTGGCACAGCAACCACCAGTCCCTTCAGTGCTTTTGGCACAGCGCCCACAGTATTGTGTAGATTTGTTCCTCCTAGCTCAACTTATCTTACCACGGCAGCATGGGGTACTCCAGCTGTAGATGCTTCTGTATCCTAAACCATAGACAATTCTTAGATATTGTTGTACACTTAGGCTATGAACACCGATGATTTGGTGGCGCACAGTCGCGCCCGCTTTGACCAACACGTCAAAAAGAAACTGTTGAAAGAAAAGTACGAAGCAAAAATGTTGTTTGCCTGGAATGGCGGCATGTTTCGTGCAGGCCCAGAACTGCAGACCACTTTGCTTACCTGCCCAGACTCAGACGCAGTGATACTAGATCTGTACGATAATCCCATAAAAGTCAACGTCAAAGAACTATTGTCGCAAAGTCAAGAACGCTGGCAAGAACAGATGAACGCTTGGTTGATCGAGCATTCAGAATTAGAAAACTGCAAATGACAACCGGCGCATTGATCTTTGCTTTTGATAACGAATGTATCGATTATGTTGCAATGGCTGCTTGGTCTGCAAAAAACATCAAGCAACATTTAGGCATTCCTGTGGCCGTGATAACCGATTGTGAGAATCCTCAAAAACTTCAGGCATTTGACTGTGTAATTTCTGCAAGGCCAGTGAGTGGAGGTCATCGACATTTTTCTGATTACAACACCCATGTAACTTGGTACAACGCCGGACGTCCTGATGCCTATGATTTGTCACCATGGGATCAAACTGTGGTATTGGATTCAGATTATGTAGTCAATTCATCTGCCCTGAGACTCTTGCTAGACAAAGGATTCGACTTTACCTGTTTTCGTCACTGTCGGGACGCCACTGACCCAGACCGTGTAATTTCGCCTACCTTTGGGCGTTTTCAAATGCCCATGTGGTGGGCCACAGTAATGATCTTTCGTCGATGCACTGTGGCTGAATATGTGTTTGACAGTATGAAAATGATTCGCAACAATTGGTCACATTATCGTGACTTGTATGGAATCAATGAGCCAGTGTATCGCAATGACTATGCCTTGAGTATTGCTCTGGGAATTGTCAACGGACACACTTGGCAACAAGATTCTATTCCCTGGCCCATGCTGGCAACATTACCTGAACATTCTCTGCAATTGATTGCCGAAGGTGATAAAAGTTTATGGACAGTGAATTATCACAACACACTGAATCAATCACGTTTCTTTTCTTTTGTGGGTTTGGATTTTCACGCCATGGGCAAACAGAGTCTTGGAGATGTAATTGCTACAGCAGCATGAACAAGGATATGTGATTGTAGCTTTGCAACATCCAGACATTGACTATGTTCAGTGTGCTAGGCAGTTGGCTCGCAGTGTCAAACACTGGCACCCTCTTGCACAAATCTGCCTAATTACTGATCGTGAAATACCAGTTGACCATTTGTTTGACGAAGTACGAGTAATTTCGCGCACCAATCAAGACAACGCTTGGGCCGATGACTGGCAAATATTTACTCAAACACCTTTTCGAGAAACCATCAAGCTAGAAGCCGACATGCTGATTGTGAGTCCCATTGACCACTGGTGGACCTTGTTTAGACATCGTGACGTTGTAATTTCTACCGGCTGTAACACCTGGCATGGTCGCTCAAGCACCGTGAGATCTTATCGCCGAGTGTTTGATCAAAATCACTTACCGGATGTGTATAATGCAGTGACCTATTGGCGTCGTAGTGCCACTGCTAGAGATTTTTTTGTCAAGGTTAGAGAGATTTTTGATAATTGGTCAATGTATCGACGCTGCATCAAATTTGCCGAACAACAACCCAGTACTGATCTTGTGTATGCAATGGCAGCAGTGTTGATAGGCGTAGAAAAAGTTACCATGCCATTCTCCAGTTATCCTCACATTGTGCACATGAAACCGTTGCATGCAGGAACTAGCACTGATAGCTGGACACGTGAATTGGTCTGGGAATACCACGATAATTGCTTACGAATTCAAACCCAAACTCAATGGGGAGCATTTCATTATCATGACAAGGAATGGCAGCCATGATGACCTGGGAAGAACTAGTGGCAATTCATGCTGCAATGCCGTTGCCACAGCCGGTATTTTATAGATTGTATTATGATCAAGACGGCAAGCCTCTTGTATACACCATGGAAGACTTGCCCGGTAATTACATAGAAGTTGATCGAGAAACATATGTAGTCAGTCCTACCTCAGTGAAAGTTGTCAATGGCGGCCTTGTGTACCTAACCATTAGAAATAGTGAAAAGCTACGGCCCAGTGAACAAGGCACGCCCTGTCATGCGCGTGATGTGGCTATCGTTGATTCTAACTCAAAAACATTTTGGAGCAAATATTTCTATGGCGAGCAAGATTGACATTGCTGATTTAGACTGCATTTATCTAACCTATGACGAACCGAAAAAAGAAGAATTTTGGATCAAGATTAGGAACATGGTGCCTTGGGCTCGTCGGGTAGATGGCGTACAGGGCAGCGATGCTGCTCACAAAGCAGCAGCCCAAGCGAGTGATACGGCCAGATTCATTCTCATTGACGGGGACAATCTCCCCGATCCGGCATTTTTCAATCAAACACTGGTTCTTCCTACGGAAGAATATGAGACTGCTGTGTTCCGCTGGCGAGCACGCAATCATGTCAACGGATTGATGTATGGCAACGGTGGTATGAGTTCATGGTCCAAGACCTTTGTTGAAAATATGCGTACCCACGAAGCTTCGGATGGTCGATCAGAAACCCAGGTTGAGTTTTGCTTTGATCCACTGTACTGGCCCATGCACGACTGCTGGTCAACAACCTATCCCAATGGATCGGCATTTCATGCTTGGCGTGCAGGATTCCGCGAAGGTGTAAAGATGTGCTTGGATCGCGG
>Ga0194115_10003872_pt1 | contig 16513 bp, 15 predicted proteins | sample TA2MahsurfametaG_3_FD_148656 | JGI IMG/M metagenome (GOLD analysis project Ga0194115, IMG submission 148656) | Freshwater microbial communities from Lake Tanganyika, Tanzania - TA2015002 Mahale S4 surface | ecosystem: Environmental > Aquatic > Freshwater > Lake | place: Tanzania: Lake...
ACAGCCCCACCGCACTCCACCCAATAGCGCCCCCCCTCCCACCTGTACTTCTCCCATATCCGATGGCGCCCGTCCACCTCAACCCAATCTCGATTCGATCAATTGTGTATCCATCTCAACCGCTCAATGACCGCCACCCGATTCGATTCCAATTACATCTACCCATCAGGCCCGCAATCCCACCCTCTCTACTCCTATCTATCCTCCAACACAATGGATGTTAATTGACTCAATCAAGAAATATTACGTCGGTCGACCCATCCAAGGAAACCGAGAGAGGAAGGGAGAAAACTGTTCACACTTGATCTATTCTGATGAATCTAGAGATCCTCTCTGCTCTTTTTGAAAATTGAAGACTATGGGCATCTAGAAGAGAGCCTAAGTGGTGAATCCAGCCGACGGAGTGTCTTCGAAGAAGACTGCAAGCCATGGTTACGCTGATAAATCCGAGCTACTGCGATGCTGAACAGTAGCCTACTAGGAGCCGCTAGCGGCGACCATCTACCGTCCTGGTCCATGACTTTGACCTGCCAAGTCTATCTTGTTCAGAAGGCAGCCTAAAACCTTGGCTGAGACAGGGAACTGCGATGTTGTCCATTCTCATCAATCCGAACTGTAAAGGCCGACTCCTTTGCAACAAACCTATTCTGAACGAAAATGGCTAGGCCAGGAAGACTGAGTTGGAACAGCACACAACTTCGCATAAGCAATCTCTGCTTCAAACATATCCCACAATAATCAGCGGAGAAGATTTATACCACAAAAGTCACTTAAGAAACATTATTTCCTACTGCCAAAGACTGGCATAATTTCCTATCGGGCGATGGAAAGTGAGAATTTTTTTTCTGGAGAGAACTGACCCTCGATTGGTATTCTCTTTTGCAGGCTGTTCTGGAACTGGAGTTAAAGCGAATCCAGTCATTGCGTCACTGAATCGAGTCGCCGTCAGCTTTCTTCCTACGTCGTTGGCCGGAGGCAGCACTGAATCGAGCCGTTGTCAGCACTCGTCCGAAGTCCGAAGTTGCAGACAAAAGGCCTGCCGTCTCGGCCTACCCGGCCAGATTTTTCGATCGACCATGAGGAGACACCCCCCCTCGTTAGCCTGTAAGCAATTGAAGCATAGCTGACACGTAGAAGGGCTGGAGAGGCATTTCACCTGTTTGATCGTCGGAGGTGACCCGTCTCTGCCTGCAAGGCCAGATTTTTCGATCGTCCATTACGAGACACCCCCAGTCGTGAGCCTGTAAGCAATTGAAGCATTGCTGGACGCATTGCTAACACGTAGAAAAGCTGGATAGGCATTCACCTGTGTGATCGTTGGAGATGACCCGTGATGGAACTGCAGGGTTCGAGAGGCGCAAAACAATTCCTGAAAGCATTGAAATATTTGAAATGCCGCGTCAGGAAGGTAGTAACCTCGACTGACCTTGAGAAATATATGCTGACGATGACAAGCCAAGACCCGCTGCAAGAAAATATGTCAAGCGAAGAAAATTGAATTGAAGGATTGGTTGAGATAGTGGATAGGGAACGATATAGCAGCTGGGTTAGACGAATTCGCGTTCAGGACTGATCTACGGGGGGGAAGGTAGTACTGTCCCTAATCATTCACAGCACATTCCCACACGACAAGGAACTACAAAATAAAGGAACTACAAAATAAATGCAGCATTCTATGCTTTATACGGAAGGATGCTAGCTAAAGTCTTGGTCCCATTATTTTGACCGAGGTTTCTCTAGAGGAGATTATGCCATCGAGTTTTGAACGGGACATTTCATTCTTCGATGGTGGACTCGTCAGCTGGAATGAGAGCACTTGGATTTTTCTTCCCATAAAGGATTAGTCGCCGCTGGAAACCTGAGTAAGCACAGAGCTTCGAGTCGTTCCATTTTTAGGCCCCAATGTTGATACGTGGTTTGTTTTCTCAGCCAACGCCTTGTTTGGACATGTAGACATACCGAATGCTCGTGGATTGATTGTCACGCTCTTTGTGCAATCGCTTGTCTTGTAAATTCCTACCAATCGATCCGCCAGCTCAAACATATTGTTCCGCAACGAAATAATGATAAACTGGGCATTCTTGGTCCTCTCCTTGATATAGTTTGCCACAATAGAGACATTCTTGAAGTCTAAGGCTGCATCTATTTCGTCCATGACGTACAGTGGGGTTGGTTTGTAGTGATGTAGCGCGAATACGAGCGAAAGCGACGATAGCGTCTTTTCCCCACCTGACAAGTTGCTAATGTTTTTCCACGATTTCTTTGGGGGTCTCACAGAAAATACAATACCCTCTGAAAATGGATCAAGGGAGTCGACGAGTTCTAACTCGGCATCCCCGCCCAGAGTAATCATCTGATACATTTCCTTCAGCTTCAAGGTAATGACTGCAAATCCGTCCATGAACATCTCAAGCCGTTGCCTCCTAAGCTCGTCGTGCTCTTTTCTTGCTCTATTGCGCTCTTCGGTTACCTCGTCTAATTCGGCAACCCTGCGGATAAGGCAATACAATTTCGGCATCACTGTTGTTAAAAAAACCTAAGGACGAAAAGCGCGGAGGAACAGTGACACACTTACCGAAGAAAGTAATCCTTTTCTTTTTTGCGATATTCGGCAATTGCTCCCATGTTGGTGTTTTTCGCAAGTAGATTTCTTTCCGACTGCAAGACTGCAATTGTCTCCTTGATTTTGTCGGGGTTATGCTTCTCGAGGATTTCCGGTGGCAAAGCCCCCAAGAATTTCAGTGAGGGAAGACTTTCTTCTTCTTCTTCTCCGCAGTCACCAGATAGCGTTGACTCCTCGATAAACTCAGAACCATCTTCGAGCTTTCTCAAGCTTGATATCTCGTTATCCCAATGTTTGAGTTTCTTAGTACTCTCCGAAATTTGTTTATCAATGGCTTCAAGTTGGCCTAAAAGTTCGACTTCCTTACAACGAATCTCCGTTCGAGACTTCTTCAGATGCTCAAGCTCTGTCGAGACTGAATCTAGACTTCCGCGCTTCTGCAACTCCACCGTCTTCGCTTGTTCGTATGCGGTCATGACTTCCAGGACTCCAGCTTCTAGAGCCTTGAACGCAGCTTCCTTCGCGGCAATAGTGGATTCGCAACTACGTAGTTTGCCCTCGAGGTCTTTCTTGGCGGATGAGGATTTGGTTCTTGCCTTCTCGGCAGACGCAATTTCAACCTTGGCAGTTGATAGTTCCTTCTCGGTAGTCTTTAGGCGCTTCAATATGTCAGCACATAGAGTTCTTTGCTTCACGAGTCGAGGTCCACCGGCAGAAAGAATATCGTTCTGAAGAAGCGTGACTTCAGTCTCCAAGACGTCCAATTGCGCCACACATTCTTGTAGGGCACGGGTGCAAGTGCGAACCTTTTCCTCGAGATGTTTTCGAGTGTTGATGTCGTCTATCTTGGTTGAACATTCTTCCTGAAGTATCGGAATCAACCTCGAAAGTTCGTGCCGAGTTGTCTCGCAAGCTTCCATTTCGAGCCTGAGTTTAGAGATTGTGATATCAAGTCCTCTCAAAACCTTTGACTGACAACGAATTTCTGAGCTAATGTCCGAACGCCGTTTTCTACATTGTTGCAAAGTCTGATTAATAGTACTGGCCTCTTGTGTAAGATTTGCAAGTCGACCTGCCAGGTCTTCGTCGAGATTGGGAGGGTCTTGGGAAGCTCCCCTAGTGTTCTGCAGTGAAGAGAAGAATCAGAGAAAGGCTCAAGAATAACTAAGGAAGAAACGACAACTTACCGCAAGTCGCATCCCCCCACTTCTTGCTGTCTTCCCGCCTCCCGACATGGTCCCCGTAGTCTCGATGAGATTACCGTCTAAAGTAACAACCCGCCAACGCTTGCTGGATTCGTATGCCCAGCGAGTAGCGGCGTTCATATCGGACGCGACCAGGGTGTTCCCGACGGCAAGGAAAAGCGCGGGAATGACGGCAAAGTTAACAGGAGCTATCAGATCAAATAAACGAGGGGCGCCTTCAGGAGTTTCGACAGCTCGATCATGTGCTCCTTTCTTCTGCTTATCGAGAGGGATGAAACTAGCCCTCCCAAGATCGTACTTGCGCAGAAAATCCAGGCATCTTTGTGCACCCCCTGTCGTTTGAACCACGATATTATCCAACATTCCACCACAAGCCGTTGAGATCGCTACATCATACTTTTCAGGAATCGTGGCGAGATCGCCAAGGCGTCCAATCACTCCAATATTGCTGAGTTCCCCACCAGCCTTTGATGCACTAAGGATTCCGTGTACCGCTTTCGATTTTCCCCTACCACCCGAGGATCGCAACGCCAATTGGGCATCTTCGATTTCACTCTAAATTTTGGTAATCGCTGTGAGAACTATGGATCCATTTCTCGACCGTAATGTAAGCGACGACTTACCCCTAGATCACGAAGACGCATATCAAGAGTTGATTCACCGATCGAGAGCTCAGAGTCCTCTTTCTCGAGCGTCGCAAGAAGCTTTTTGATCTCGTGCATCTCCGTTTCTGTGAGCGAAATCTGTGTCAATGTCTCAAGCTTTGTTTCATCTATGCATGCCAACTCGCTGACGGCTGATTCGAGCCGTTGCGTTACTCGACTTTTAGAGTCTACCAGAATGCTGAGTTCGGTTTCTGCTGTCTCCAGTGCAGCCTGCAGTTCTGTGCGCAGTAGCTTCACTGGGGCTAGCTCAGCTGTCTTGATCTCGAGGCTACGGCGAACTTTCTGAGTATCCACCTTCGTTTCGTCGTCGATAGTCTCCAGTACTGCTTCTTCGGTGTCTTTGAGACACAATAGCTCTGAGATCCTTAGCTCCAACTTGGGAATGCGAGAAGTAGCGACTTCAAGTTTCCCAATTGCATCGTTTTGCTTCATACATTCAGCGGTCATCTTTTCAGTAAGCTTCGCCTTATGTGTCCGTTCGTGTTTGATTTCTTCCCTCAGCTTGATATCCTTTCTTTCAAACGCCGTGAATTCTTCTTTCGTTCTCTTCAGCTCTTCAAAAGTGATTTGATAATCCTTTCGTTTGTCGGAAAGCCCGGTTTCGATCTCATCAACTCGCTTGTCGGTTGCCACTATAGCCTCGCGTTCTGCACCGAGTGCTGTAGTCAGAGTATCTCGAGCATTCGCGAGTAGAGACAGTTCCTTTTGGACTGTCATGGCTCGAATGTGAAACAGAATATTCTGGTTGCGTCGTATCTCTGTCTCTTTCGCCAAAAGGGACTCTGCCTCTTGCTTTGCAGCTTCGAGATTTTCCTTTTCTTTCTCAACTGCCTTAACTCTGTTAAGCTTTTCTTGTCGTGTTTCTGTCAGAGTTTCTACCTTTTCCGCAGCTTGGTTTGTGGCTTCGACGAACTTAGAGGAGCCGATGATATCCTCAAGGTATTCCAGTAGACCTTCGTCGTTCTCCGTCTTGCCCCTTGGGGGCATCATGGAAATCAATTCCACTTCGCCCTGTAGAATCAGAAAGCGGTTGTTATCTAGATCGATCCCCTTGCCATTTAGATACGTGGCGACTTCCTTAAAACCCGAGTTCTTCCCGTTGAGCTTGTAAGTAGATGTATTGTCCCTCTTCGCAATGCGGGTCACAACGGTCTGACTTTCAGGAACTACGTGATAGTCGTCGTCACCGTCACCATAGTCGACAATTTCTTGAAAGTGGACCGAGACTCTTGCGAATTGCGGTGGGTCCTCCTTTACAGCGGAGCTTTGGTGAATCAGCTCCGAAACCTTGTTGAGGCGGAGCTTTTTGGCTCGTTTCCCAAAGACAAAAAGCATCGCGTCTATGACATTCGACTTCCCCGATCCGTTTGGGCCAACAACAGACGAAAAACACTTGTGGAAAGGACCGATCTCTTTCACCCCAGCGTACGATTTGAAATTCTCCAAAACCTGTTGTCCAGTACCTTGATGAGAAATTCAAGAATGAAGCTGGTAAGACATACCGAGAGAGAAGATATCGACGTACCATTTTCGTTATCATCAGGCGAGGTTCCACCCCGCCGTCAATGTTCCTCACGGTCTCTATATCTCGGTTATCGTCTGATTTCATCGCTACCGAGATATCTGATATGGTCATGCTTCTGATATATGAAGACAATCAGGCTGGTGCCGGGTTCCTGCTTGGAGGGGAAATGGCTCGGGATACCGTATGATATACAGTCCTCCAGGTGCCGGTACAGACCTCTATCATACGTTGACATCGTGCTTTGTTCTTCGTTCCAGCGTTCTCAACGTTTGAGAAGAAATTTAAATCATTCAAAAATCACGAACGAGGCTGCCGAGCCGGAGGAACAGGTGGGCAGAGGGGTCCTACTTCAACGAGGCCACTTGACTGTGAACCCGAGCACCCCTCCACTCTTCTGAAGTTGCCATCATAGATACAGGGCATAATAGAACTTGTTTTCGGTTGAGACCCGGATCCACTCACTCACATGTACGTTCGTCCCTCCGGTGGCGGCGTGTGGTGGATTTTTACTACAACGGGAAGGCGAAAACGGCTACAGTAAGATATGCTCCGTAATTGGCACAAGTCTTCAGATAAAGCGAGTAAGAATGGATCTCGGACGGAGTGGAAATGTGGCACCATCCACCGTTGTTCCCAGCGAGCTTCCAGAGGGATTCTCAATGCAGGGCCATCCGAACGGAGACTTAGCCGGTGATTTGGAGCAGCAACAGAAGGTGTCGCAGGTCGCGGAGCAACGCAAGACAATCCTTGAACAGGCTTGTACTCAAGAAGCGCTCGCCAGACTCGGTAGAATTCGAATGGTGAGGGAGGAAAAAGCAAAATCCGTGGAAAATTCGATCATTTCCATGGCTCTCTCAGGAAAACTTCAGGGACAAATAAATGAAGGAAAAATGATAGAAATTCTCGAACGGGGTAACGCGAAGCTCTTGAAGGCTACGGAGGGTCAGATTAGTATCCAAAGAAAGCAGTATGGAATCGATTCCGATGACGAGAGTGGCGACGACGACATTTAGGCGAAGAGATTCCATGATGGTTGCTTTGTGTAATCAGCTAGAACGACCGGTTTGAAGCCTTCACCGCGATGTCTGTCTCTTTTCATTCGCAGGCATCTTGCCATGTACTCTGCAGCTAGGAGTACCCTGCTCAAATTTGTTCGGAATCTAAAGATACATTTGGGTCTACGACTGATTCATCCACTGAAAAATCTCTATCTAGGATGAGAAAGCTGCGCTACGTCATGGATCCCCCTTTCCCGAAATCTTTCACGTCATCGGCGTTCCAACATCCGCACGATTCGTTGAAAAGTCTAACGCCCAGTTTCGCAGTAACACAGGGTCCCTTCTAAGAAGCTCGAATATTGTGCCAACGTCGGGACGTTGAACCACCGCTGCCTGCAAGAAAGGGACTAAGTTCTCTGCCCCAAAAGGTCGATTGAGCGCGTCCGGATGCCCGTCAAGAATGCCCTGAACACCTTGATGCCATCGTTTTCCAGAAGCTATGGAGAGATTGAGCGGTAGGTTGCCTTGAAGATCGGGTAATGCGGCTCCAAGAGGGTAGGCGTCCACGAGAATATCAATAACAGACGCCTGGCTACTATCTGCATCTTCTTCGAAGTCCATGTCACCGTCGGAATTATCGCCATGAATGCGATCTTCAAGCATGTATCCATCATCAAAAAGATCTCGAACGTTGTAGATAGGGGTAATCGCCGCAACCAGTAAAGGCGTTCTTCCGTTCTCGTCGCGCTCCGAAAGCTGCTCTTTGTGGATGATCGTAGCAAGTCTAACAACAAGACGGGGGCAATCGATCGCTGCCGCCGCGTGCATCATACGGAAAACCCTTGGAGAGCTGGAGACTGAACTGACAGATCCGACGTATGCGCAACGGAGTAGCAACTCCGTTTTTCTCCACGCGTCCCCAAGATCTCCAATTAAGTCCTGAGGTCCTTGCACCTTGTCGATAAAGTTGTCTCCCAAAATAACGAAATATCTGACCCATAATCTCAGGAGCGGTGTCAAGCCTTCATCATCTCGCTCATTCACAGCTTCCGGGTTGGCAGTAAGCAGCAACTGTAGCACCTCAACTGGTGCTCCACACCGGCAGGCAGCGTGGAGCGGTGTATCCCCATCAACGTCACGCATCGACGACATTTCTTTTCCTAACGATGAACTCTCAAGAAGGATGCGAACTACTTCAGGAGAGGCGTGGTGGGACGAACAAGTTATGTGAAGAGGATTCATGTTCGAAGTTCCTACAGAAAGTGAGGCTTCTGGGTAGGCCTTCATTAGGGCTTCAACAACGATAGCTGGAGCGTCGTGATCGCAGGCCACGTGGAGTGGCGTTCTGCCTTGAACTCCCACAGCACGGCACTCAGCAGGGTGTTCATTGATTCGGGAGAGCGCCCCGTTCCAATTATAAGACTGTACCATGGAGAGTAGCACGGAGTCAGCAGCTGGTTCATCTTCTCCATAGTATTCAGCGTCGCTGCCGTAATCGGAGTAATACTCTTCCATATCCACCGCCATCGCCATGGTGTACGAGCCGCAATAGGACAATCTCTCTTGAAATTTTAAGTGGGTCTCTTGTAGGTTAGCAATCATCCATAGGTGCCTACTCGGAAACGGGTGGGGGTGACTGTGAAAGCTTATATGGGATGTAATGTCTTCGCGGCGTTGAAGTTTCTTGTTTCTGGAGGTCTCCGGGAAACGAACCACCAGGAACGTCCGAGGATAGGCGTTTTGAGAGCGTTAAGACTTTTACAGTTTAGTAGAAAGGTCATTTTTAATGATTTTTCTTCATAGCCGAACAGTTTGATATGTTGGTTGCATGTGCCCAATTTCCATTTAGGATCGAATATTCCTACCCGCAAAAATCTGACGTCAGAAAATTAAATTTTTGACGTCATGACGGCAAACTTTGACGTCATAACGGCAAACTTTGACGGCATCACGGCAAACTTTGACGTCATGACGGCAAACTTTGACGGCATAACGGCAAACTTTGACGGCATAACGGCAAACTTTGACGGCATCACGAACGGGATTTTTGCAGAGGGGGAATTATGGCTAGAAGTCAGTTTCCGTCCAATCGTCGGAAATGTTTTTGACTCACATGGTGAATGAAAGGGTTACACTTTATGATCGGATAGCGATGATCGTCGATGGGAAGTTGGTAGTGATCAGGACTCAACAGCATCTGTGAGGAAGGATTTTAGTGATGGATATGTCCTACATCTGAGTCTTGTTGACAATTCATGTGAGAATCAGGAGCGAGCCATTAGGTTGGTCCGCAAGTACGTGCACAGGGAATATGCCAAGTTGTGCCCACAGTTCAATCTATGCTTGCAAGCCTCAACTACCCAATACAATTTGATGTCAAGACAGTCTCAGGACAGACTCTATGTGACAGCTAGTACAGATGAAGCAGTTGAGGCTTTTGCGAATGAAGAATGGGATGTCTTTGCGTCGACGATGATCGGATGGTCCGACCCATCGATTCGAAAGTACTACGAGGGACCGTATGATATTGGAAATAAGCCATATTCTCGGGAGAGTCAGGCATTGGTGTCTAGAGAGAATGACGTTGTCTTTTCTAAAGAAGTTAGTCGATTTGGTTGTGAATGCTATTTTGTACAGACGAGAATAACATCACTGAAGCTGACGCTGTACTCGTCCTGCTTGTATCCCTCCAACAATTATTCGAACTGCTTGATATCGCTCGTAGTATGGGAGTGATCACGACTCCAATTAGATCGACGTGAGGCATGGGTATTGTTGTTGTGACAAGCAGAATGGTTTGAGAGAGGAGGGCTGGTTCGAACGATCGTGAAATCGCTGTTACGGTGACGAAATTCTCTAGAAATTCTCCAGACCCCTCTGCCATATGATGGGGTTTTCAAATCATTTTGACGTCATAACGTCAAAGTTTGACGTCGTAACGTCAAAGTTTGACGTCATAACGTCGAAGTTTGACGTCATCACCTGAAAATCTGAAAACACGAAACTATGAAGGCACATGAAAATTGGTGAGCGCCTCGCACGCTCGAATCTATAGAGCTATCATTGAAAAATGTTGTCGACACGACTGAAAAGAAGGTAAATAACGCTAAGTAACGTCAACATACCGGTCATCATCGGACGTTCCAGTCTTGTCGAAGTTTCCGAAGTGATGCCGTGGCATGGAAATCGATGACAGCGAAATCGGTGTACTGGTACCTTGACTTACCGTTACTGTACTCTGGGTACGTACAGTACCGGGCACAATTTACAGCTACAAGTATTACAGTTACAGTTATCATACCGCATGATACATATGGTCACGCAGGCACGTGTGAAAATCCTACGATACCATAGAATTGTAAACGCTTCTTGGTTACAGTTACTTTGTACTGCTACATACCGTACGTTTGTGAATTTTTGCTGTACCGTCCGTCCTCCATCGCTGACGGGACCTACGGTACTTCATCTACTGGTGTCGTCGATGGCACTGCGTCGCCGATTCCTGTTTGTTCAAACTCTGGAGCTGCCATGGGACACAAGCCCTCTATAGCCGAGACTCAGAGTCCCTCTTTTCCTGGGAACAACCGCCGTCACTGAAATTGGTCTGTCTCTTGACACTCGTCTCATCGGTGTAACCACGGCAATGCCACGCCGTGGTCCGCCCAAGCGTGGCCCCAACAAGAAATCGTTTAACCCACGACTAATCTTCTCCCAGATGGTAGCAATGCAGTGCTTTCATTATGTGTTTCTTGGGTTTCTTTTTCAGGCAAATTACGTCGTTTTTGGGACATCGATAACCTTGGACAGAATTTTCTCCGACAAGTATTTGAGGTTTTGGACGGCCCTTGGGTGGATTGACACTCTCGCCGTTCTCCTGGCTTCGATGCTGGGCGCCTTCCTACTCGCTGTCATTGTGGAAAAATCAAAGAAGTGCTTGGATTTCAGTGTGACGCTGTTTATGATTCACTTCTTTCTATGTACCATTTATGACGGACCACCAGCTACCTGGGACTGGTATATCGTTCACGTACTGGCCACGATCCTCATGGTGCTCGTCGGAGAGTTTCTTTGCTCTCGGCGGGAACTCGATGATATTCCTCTTCTGCAGCTGTGATGGTCTTCAGTCGAGTCTTCTAGCCCAAGAACCAGAAGATGTTTTGGATAGTGCGGTCGTCACGTCTTGGTTTCAAGTAGTTCTAGGCGGACGAAAACCACTTAACACGAAGAGATTGACTGGACGTCAAATCGTGATCTAAGAAAGCAGCGAACAGAGGTTTAGCCGGGAAAGATAGGTCATTGTCCTCGCATCGATAAGACCACTTTTGCACAGGAAATACGATCGCCTAAATGAAATGGGATTTTCAAATCAATGAAGGCTATTCTTGTTTTGAGAAAAACTACGCATGGATCAATCTGCGCTCACCCCCGCAGTGATAGGGAGTCAAGCTTGCCACCATTTCAAACTCGCTCTACTCGATGTTCCGTGGAGCAGGGCATTCTTTGGCGATATGGCCATCCTGCCCGCAGTTGTAGCAACCTTTGTTTCCAGCGGCTTTGGTGCAGTCGGCAGACATGTGCCCTATCTTGCCACGATTGAAACAACGCCTGTACTGGGAACGTGCCTTGTTGATTGCTTGACGTTCATCGCCTTCTAGGCGGGGATTGCCACAATCCCGTGCGATATGGCCAGCCTGGTATGATACACGAAATCGCAAAAGTTGGAGTATAGTAGAACGAAGAAAAGATATTAAGGGGTTCAATGAATAGGTACTTTTCCACAGTTGTAGCACGTCTTGTCACCCGCATTACGAGTCTTGCGTACATTTTGTGCCTGAGACGATGGTGACATCGTTTCTGTTTTTTTGTGACTTGAGACATTGCTAAACCACCAGTCACAAGAGCAAAAGGCACGAATGTAAGTGTACTATTGAGGACTTGCTGCCACCGACTGAAAGGTCGGACGCCGTTTCGAAACGAAGGGTTCCGATGGTTGAATTACCGAGGTCTGCTTCCTCCTTTCCGCGTCGAATAGTCTCCGTCCACATCCTTACCTATGGATATGTACAAAATTCTCGGCAGTGCAATACTCTTACTATAGGACTCAATGCTAGGGGAAGCTAACGCCAAGTTCTGTGAAACAAAACTTGGTTCATTTGACAATTTCACATCTGGCGATGCGGCATGTCGTCATGAACTCGGGCGCCACGGTACCGGTATGACGTACAGTACCGTGTAGAGTGTATGATAGGATACGATGTCACTGTCATATCGAGCATATCTACAGTTACAGTTACAGTTATCACTGTCATGTTGACTGTGAGTCGGAAATGGTCTCGTACATTCTGTGCATATGTAGGCAAAGGGCTCCAGCCCTTTTTGTCTGTCACAGTCACCAATATGAAAAAGCGTAGCATATATTTTGGGTGATGAGGGGCCATGGACGAAGATTGCGTCTAAGGGGTATACAATTCTGTTACATTTTGTTTATGAAAGTTGTTTGGCCCCTCAGCGACACTGGAAGAATCGGTTGATGTACCTACGATCACACGCACATCCAATCATCCTGATCGCGATTTGGACTCGAACCAACAGAAGACTTACCAGATCACCAAAAATGCATTTCTTTGCTGTCGTTTCATGAGGTCTACTTTGTGATGCCTTCCTCCAAGAAAAAGTATAAGCTCCTCAAGGCAAGCGATGAAGCCAAACCAGTTTGTGCATTTTTTTCCTCCCCAGACGGCTGTCGAAACGGGGATAAGTGCTCCTTTCTACATGGACCACCCCCCGCTCCCGAAGTATCTGAGAGTGCGAGCATCATCAGTTCGGAAGAAAGCGAAGCTGGAGTAAAGTGCCATTCACTGTCACTACTGTCAATTACGGATTCAGCGGTGAAAAAAAATGCTGGCGATGGTGATGGCAATCCCTTTTCTCTGGAGCCAGATTCGCTGGTAGCAGCAGTCGAGACGTCAAGCAAACAGAAGAAAAGAAAGAAAAGCAAAGGAGGAGATGATTTATTCGCCAAACCGAAAGAGAAACAAAACAGTCTGACCGGGCAGAAGAGGCTCAAACTATCAGAGACTCCCCATCCTGTACCGACCCGAAGCGCAGCGACGAAGGTGGCTGAGGTTCCAGCCAAGTCTGCCGGAGTAGCTGACTTTCGAAGTCTCATTGCGAAACTCCCTGTGGCCTCTTTCGTCGTGCCAGGAACGGAGAGTTCCAAGAAGACTCCGGAAACTCCTTCGGGTGGACGACAGAAAAATCACACTTTGCAGGAAAATGTCGATCCCCGCAACATCGTTCCGGATTCTGTCTTGCCGAGTTCGACGGAGGAAGGAAAGAAATGGATGAAGTCAGTACAGGCTAGCCGCAAGCACGAACGATATGCGAGTTCATATGATTTTTCCAGGTACAAGCAGCTCAGCAAAGAAGCGGGTGCAACTGCCGAGTGGATAAGGGCTCGTCCGTTCGGAGATTGGTGCATGGCGAACCCACAAGCGATTGCAATTGATTGTGAAATGTGCGAAACTCAAGATCCTCTTACAGGTGCCAAGAATCCCAAAGCACTGTGTCGCATAAGTGTCGTCAACGCCGGACAACCTGACGAAGTTCTGCTTGATACACTTGTCAAGCCGACATGGCCTGTAACTGACTATCGCACCCGTATCAATGGCATCACTAAAGAAGATCTAGCCAACGTAGAGTTTACCCTCCGCCACGCACAAGCCTTCATGATGGCACTTTGCAGCGAAGAGACAGTCATTGTCGGCCATGCTGTACAGAACGATCTTGCCGCTCTCTTTATGGAGCATTACTGTGTTGCTGACTCTTCATTTCTGTTTTTCGCGAAAGATTCCACTACGTCCTCTGTCAGTTTGAAGGATCTGGTATTCTCGATCTTCAAGTTGGAGATGCCAGAGACTCATGATAGTGTCAATGATGCTCGAAAGGCCTTGGATTGTGTTCGACATTGGGTTGAAAAGGACGGGGATGTTGATTCTATCGAACGTACAGCAAAGCACAACGGAAATCAGCTCTTCGTACACCGAATTCCGAAACATTGTAAGACCCATCATCTGACAAGCATGTTCGTCAAGCACACATCAATCGAACCGTCCAGCATCGACGAAGTTGAATTTTCGGGAGACGCTGGTAAAACGCATGCCACGTTCCGCTCCGCACGTCACGCCTCGTTGGCGTTTGATTCTCTAGAAGGTACCTCTGAAGTTGACGCTTCTGGTAGGCTCCAGAAGAGAGTCTACATGAGAAACGGCGACTATGTCAAGGTTCGAAAAATGATTCACAACCATCGTGCTTCGACACCTTCGAAGCCGACCCCTAGCAGAAAGTGATAGCTTCTAAGCAACCCCACCGAGTCATCGATTCGTCAATATGTCTCTTTTTCACATTCACAGTATATTCTGTACAACCCACTGCCTAGAAACGCATTCTTCTTGTGCCGTTGCGCTAGATTCCATCACGATTGATCCTTGCTTCTACTAGATCGTCATCCAGAAAGTCATGTGGTTGATTGGATACAGGTACTACCGTTAACAGTTCTATAATCACCACGTCACGGATGATTCGTGAAGCATGATCAGACAAGTGGCGTAGGGCTGAATGCCCCCTGTTCTTCCATAACATACAAGCCGGCCATTACGCGCACTCCTTTCCAGTTCTCCGCAAGCACTAGCTTCTCCAAAGTCGTCTTCTTACTCAGAGTGGCACTAGGAGCGACTTCGATGTACGCAGATCGAGGTTGCGAAAGAGGTACTATGGCGTTCGACGTCGACACTAGGTCAGACCCGCTGTACCAGACCTTAGTTTCGTGTAGCTTCTCAGCGAAAACACCAACTTGAGTCCAGTCATCCGCAGCGACGGCCCGATCCATTTGCTCCAGAAGAGTGTGGTACGGCGTAATGTCCTTGTAAGTGGCTTTGTCCCCGGTAAGAGGCAGACCTTCGATAGCGTTGAAGGTTTGAACGTCAAGCCGGTGTTGGTACGCTGCATGGCTTTCAACTTGTGACGAGATGAGCAGAACTTTCTCCCAGTCTCCGACATCGACTGCCTCGTCCATACGTTGTTTGAGCTGCAAAAGAGAATGCTCGGTGCGCTCGACTCCTGTGGAGTACTCGTCATTGCTCGTTTCTGAAGTCACATCGATAGCATAGGTGTAGAGATGTGGTCGTTGTACTGAAATCGCGGTGATGGCCGCTTCACTTGAACTTCTACCAGAGACTCGTGCCATCAAGGTTCTTCCCGGCAGCTTACTTCGTTTTGGATAACCACTTTCTCCGGCATAAAGGGCAGCAGTCACCGCTGCGCCGGTCCAGTCACCGTTGGTAATCAGCTCGTCCAGCGTTCGTGCACGCTCGCGGTCCTCAGCTCCGAGAATCGATCGGCGCTCCAAGCGCCGAATACTTAGGTGCGTCGGTTTGTGGCCTGCACTTGACAACGTGCTAAGATCTTCTTGTTCCGCCAACTTCGACGCAATCCTATAAACAGAATCCCAGTTACCAAAGTCAACAGCCTCCTCGATTTGATCTGACGTAGGATTCTTCCTCGAGGATTCAAACCTATTACCAAATCCACGAGAGGATAAAGTTGCGTTTTTGATCACCGCTTCCATCGATGTGTTGGCTTCCTCAGCACTCAGATGGGACGACTGGTAACGATTGTTCGTAGCGATTTTTTCTGGTCCATATTCCGAAGCCTCAAGCTCTTTCCCTCGTATGTTACGATTTACGCTGTTTATCTCGTTAAGGTTTTTGTCGAAGAGAGATACCTTGCGTCGGCGGTATAAGATGTATGCGGCTACTAAGAGGCATACCGAAGCGATAGCGGCGATCCCGATAATTGGAGCATGACTGAACGATGGATCGGATCCGGCAACAAGGCTGATACCTCCGTTGTCGCCCTGAGCGCCATTTTGGTCAACCCCAGTCAAATCCAATGCCTGATCGAAATCGTCTCCTCCCGGAATAGGCGCCGGCACAGGAACAGCTTCAGAATCAGCACTTACAGGATGAAAGCTTTCGCTGGGAAGAACAGAGGGGAGAGAAACTGGGTCTGGGGCTGACGAGAAGTGAGTTTTCAAACAAAGGACATTGGAGGCAACTCCGGAAGTGGATGAACTTACAGAAGACTTGATCCATCATTCCGACACACATCCCTTGAACGTGCACTTTGACGTCATCCATCACCTCAGAAGAAACGATGTAGCCAACCACCATTGGTAACGTATTCAAGCTCGTTAAACATTTATCGGGGTCTCGCATGCTGGCACAAACGGCCTCATAAAAGAGAGACTGGAGGGACTTCGGCAATTTCTGAAAGACGCTCCCAGGGCACCAGTCTTGGTCTCCGTACGTCAGGCAAAACTTCGAGTATGCCTCGGCAAAATCATTTTGAGAAATGAGGCCATCTGCAATGATGTCATCACCTAGGAACGCGTCCTGGCATTTGTCCAAATACTCGATTTCTCTTGTGGTCTTTCCAGTTGCATCCAAAGTTCTTTTTTCAACTCGGTGCAGCAACAGCCGCCCTCGAAGATTAGGATT
>Ga0194115_10003873_pt1 | contig 16510 bp, 13 predicted proteins | sample TA2MahsurfametaG_3_FD_148656 | JGI IMG/M metagenome (GOLD analysis project Ga0194115, IMG submission 148656) | Freshwater microbial communities from Lake Tanganyika, Tanzania - TA2015002 Mahale S4 surface | ecosystem: Environmental > Aquatic > Freshwater > Lake | place: Tanzania: Lake...
TTGACGGATTGTTCCCATACCGGCCTGACTCGCGGTGTAACGGGAGGAAACGTTATTTTCACCTGGACGAGGCTTCGAGAACGTTCCGATGGCGCATCAACATTTTTGGAAGTCCAAAGGTGCGCCTTCTAGGGAAAACTCCGACCACTTCGGCGTTGGAAGAAGAGGGAACAAATTACACATTCGTCTGAACAAACATCGACAAAGGTGATCCCATCATCATCAACAACGACAACGTTATCACGCCATCAACATATCCCTTTTGTTGTCACCGCAACTAATCCAGATTCAACGAACGAAGAACGACAGGAAGGGTCAACACACTACTTCATAAAGAATCTTTAGTAACCAAACGAACGAACATTTCCATCCTAAATCACCATACAATGGCACTTCCCACTTCTGTCATTACTGGAATTGAATTCGGTTATCACAAGATGGATAACAGCAATGAAGATGACATTATGTCTGCCGTGACGGAACCACTGTTACAAAATGAACTGGGACGTCATCATGGTGGCATCATCCATGAGGTGGATGATACAGATACAGAATCCTCCTCCTCCTATTCGACGATGACGACGAGTACGACGAATGGTATGATGTTGTCTGACTGTGCCTCGAAAAACCTTTGAAACTGCAGAATTACCAATAATTATCACATCATTGACAGTGATCACGTCTTCGTCTTTGCAATGCTGGAGTGAGATCCTCATTTCCTTCCTTCCTTCTTTTCTTTCTAACCATCCTTTCTTTCGTAACAAAACGAAGAAACAGTAAAAAAGGTAATCATGAGAGACTGGCAAGACGAAATTGAGGACGTCATTACTACAGGCGACGTTGGGCAGCTACAAGTTGCCATGACCGAAGAATTTCATGAAAGAAACGGTATATCGGTCCCACCACCTCCCTATCTTCATATGGCGGCAATAGCAACTCGGAATGCAGTTCAAATGATTCAAATTCTTGTAAAGAATGCCGATATGGATATCAACCTGCAAGATCGGGATGGGAGGACAGCTCTTCATGTGTCCCTGCAGGAACTAGACGAGGGGAATCACGACTCGACCCTAGACGTCTTTACCGCCTTATTGGATCTTGAATGTGATCCATGTATATCAGACATCACGGGGGAGACATGCTTACATATTTTGGCCAAGAAACCCTCCACCCATGTCTTGAACGAATTCATGAATCGATTATTATTTCATGTTCCTGAGTTCAAAAGAAGCATATTTGTGAAGTTCTTGGACAACACGGGGAAATCTGCACTTTATTACGCCATGGACAATCTTGCATTCAACCGAACATGTCAACTACTGAGATTATCTACGGCTTCCTTCCAGGGGGATCCAACCGGTACCGTCCTACTACATGGAGTGATTCGGAAATTGTTTCGTGAAAATCAGCTTGATGTCCAAGCGGTCGTAACGATGCTTCTAAAACGTGGTTGTGATCCACAGGCATGTGATGAAAGAGGACAAACGGCGTTACATATTTGGGCGAAATATGGGTTACAATCTAGTTTTGGTTTCCATCGATTCGTCGATACGATCATCTTATACGTTCCACGATTGGAACGGAATGCCTTCCTGCATGCACGTGATCGAGAGGGGAATTCTGCCATATACTACGCATCCCGATTCCAACCGGATCTTGTTTGTGATCTGTTAGACCTATCCCTGGGGGAGGGCATGGGTGGTGACCCATATGATGATGACGGAACGAGTACATCGATCCTTCATAACGTCGCACAACGGGGGTCCGTCCATTCCATCATCCGTCTTCTAAAACATGGTGGGTATAACCCACGGGCTCAGAACGAACATGGTCAGACGATACTCCATATTCTGGCCAAATATAGTCTACCCTATATGTTCAATCAGATTGTGGATGCGATGATGATTTTCGTCCCAGAATCGGAACGATTTGACTACGTCAATACTATCGATGGACGGGGGAAGTCCGCCCTCTATTCCGTGACACGAAAAGATCTATTTCCTATCAAAATCTTGAAGCTGTTAGAGTTATCGGCGGACCCATTCATTGGGAATCCCAATGGGATATCCATTTTGCACCAATTGTTGCAATTTGGTCTTTGTGATACTGATTTCTCTTACGCAGTCATCCTATTACTCCAGCGTGGTTGTGACCCCCACGGATTCGATGAGGGAGGGAATACACCTCTTCACATCATGGTGAAGAAACAGAGTTCAGGACGAGAGGATAAATAAAAAATTGTGAACTCCTTACTCGACTATGGAGCAGACTCGATGATTGAAGATGTGGAGGGTAATCCTCCCCTGTGTTATTTGGGCAATCCTCTCCTATTCGATGCTTCCACTACATTCCTATTGCTTCAACATATGGTAGGAAAGGGCGTCTTTCACTAGCCGGGGAGGGGGGGGGGTTGGTTGGGGGGGGGGGGGGGGGGGGGGGGGTTGGTTGGGTTATAGTCACAAGCTAGTACATTAGGTCTCCCCACATGCTTGAAGCGTCTGGTGGGAGAATCCGTACTACGATGTAACGACGATGGTGAAATGTGATCGTGCTTTACAGTTTATAGTAAGGAACTTTTCGCGCCTTATACCGATCAGTTATCACATTGATTTGGTTTCTTCGCTCGAGTCGCAATAGTGGCAGGTTAAGTTACAAGTCCTACTACTACTTCGCGATACCACGTAAAAGAACAACACGAGAATCAAAGGATGTTATTTTTTCGTAGAGGAGGGATCCAAAATGCACTACCGGATCCCCACGTATCTTGCTACTAAGTAAAACTTCCGTATATATAAATCCTCCCGAAGAAGATAGGGAGAGGATTGGGACTAACTATCATTATGAAACAGCAACGGTCTCTCTAGCTATGCAAAAGAGGAATTCATACTGATCGATTGACTCATGAGACTCACCAAACCCGAAACCTATCACTATATATATGATATGATACATAGGATGACGAAGATGGCATGCATATCCACGGAACATCCGTTGTCACGCGCCGACCCGGTCAAGTCGTCACAACCTCGTCCATCATTGCTCCTACTTGCTTTTTTTTCGAAGTTTCGAGGCTCCCCTCCCCTCCCCTCTCGACGTCTATCCTCTTTTTGCGCCTCCCTGTTCGTCTCTTCGAGTACAGTACGCTTTGTCTCCCCGCTCGTGGCGTTTTATGTGTTGCGAGGACACATATATCATACCATCGACTTTCACCTACGCTTTCTTTTGGGGTAACGTATTCGACATCCTTTCCTGGGTACTGATATCGAGTGATTTTGGAATTTCATCCTTCTTCATCCCCATCTTCACTGCAGTCACTGTTAGAACGAAAAGTCTTCATCTGGTGCTGCAACCAAAAGCTACCTAAGCTACTCACGTCGACTGTGCGACCCCCAAAACTTCCCACAAAAAAGGGTCATCCACTACTCCAAGAAGCACAACATACAGCGTATATCCAGGCGTACTACTACTACTACTATTGTTACTACCACCGGTCCTACTACCGTAGTACAACACACGGTACCGTCCTCGTCGCAAGTCCTCCACTCGAGTCCTTAGAGTTGAAAAAATCGGCGACGACGACAACAACGACAACAAAGACAAGATGAGTTCGACAATGACAATGATGGAACAACAACAAGGACCAAATTTACGATCACAGGATGTACGATTTCGAAGATTAGGTGGTGATCAACCCTATCGTGATGATCCAGTAAGTGCCGGTAGTAGTATGTGTTGTTGTCGTCGTCACCCACCTTGTTTTGAAGGGATGGATGGATGGAAGGATGCGTCGCGTTTGGTTCGGTCTGCGGGACCGTACCCTGCTACTTGTTGTCGCGATGAAGAAGAAATATGTCCTGGAAGAACATTGTCATGTGCATATCTTCCAGAGAAACATCAACTGACTGATTCTTCCATTCTGAAATCCACATGATATCATACACCCCTGTTCCTTATATGTCACAACAAAAGAGTGCACCACAGTCTCGTACACCTGGTGGGATTTATGGACCGATTGATCCTGACAATCACAAGGATAGCCAGAACTACAAACGATTCTCTTTGTCATCATCGTCGTCTTCTAGTTGGATTCGATGCTGTTGTCCCCAAGCGGGCGGAACGACGACGATGAGGGCTGGGAGTCATACTGGGAGTAGTGGTGGAAGTAGTAGTAGTTCTCGGGAGAATGATCCACACTATTTCTATTATCAAGATGATTTTAATGACCTATCCTGGACGTGGAAATTAGGGACGAGTGATGAAGATGGGATATGGATTAATCGGGGTGATCCTGCGGGGACGATTATGGCGGGGATGGTATGGATCCTATTGGGATATTCTATCTTGACGATTACATTTCTAGCACAGACGGGGGGGATTGCATGGTATTGGAGTTGGATATATAGTATGTTATGTTGTATGGCATTAGGATGTCATGTCAAAACATCCTTGACAGATCCTGGGAGTGTCCCCCATTCGGCTGTCCCCACAGAAGAACAACGAAGACAAGAAAATCGATTATCCATGTGCAGTCAATGTCAGACCTTTAAACCACCTGCCTCACATCATTGTCGGATCTGTAATCGATGTATTAGCCGAATGGATCGTAAGTTTTTGTGGTTTGATTTGGTTGATGGTTTTTCCGGAAGGGGTGTATGTCTTTGCCTTCTCAAAGTTGTCCTTTCTTCTTCGTCGTACTTTATCTTTTGACTTTGCTCCTCTGCCGCTTTCGAACAACACACAACCATCAACAACAATAAACAATGACGACAACAATCGAACAAACCCAAACAAAAACAAAAGATCATTGTCCCTGGATGAATAATTGTGTCGGTGCAGGGAATTTGAAACATTTTTTCTTATTTTTGATTTACACTTGGTTATGTTGTGTCTTTGCATTGATCCTAATGGGGAGTAATTATTTCTTTTGTTCCGCCGCCGAATGTGAATTTAATATTGTCTTGACACAATTGGTCCGTCTTATGACGATATTATCGATATGTGCATTCCTATTCACGTCCAGTATGATAATGAATGTCATTTATGGGATTATGACAGGGATTGGGACAATTGACCGATTAAAGAAAAAGGCAACGAATACAATGACTGACAGTGAAGAGGAACCAATCCCCCTAAAGGATATCTTTGGTATCGGACCATGGTGGACATGGGCATTCCCAATGGATCCAATCTTTGAAGATTATGATCGTGTCATGGGATATGCGACACCCCAACGATTGCTCCGTGAACAAATGATCCGTGAACAACAACAAGCATCATCATCAACCCCCCAAAATGGAAGATTACAGACCCCTACACAGTACCCTCCCGTATAGAAGAAATCCGTCTTCGTCGGTCCACATCGATGACACGCTCTGTCACTCTCTCGCACCCGCTACTATCTACTACTGCTCATAACTGTATGTTACACCAGCCTCGTACATTTCAAGAATTTCTTCTTTAGAGTAATTAATATCGCAGTGCGACGGTGACGTCTTTGACTATACATTAGGTTCATCGCATGGCGACGACGATTCCATTCGACTCCCGTAGCATCCTTGGTCTACTTTTCCACCCATCTTGCAAGGCTTTGGTGTGAATCTGCATGTGTTCCTCTGTGTGTGAATGCGCTTTCGTTTCTTCAACTACTACTACCACCACCTGTTGGACTTCGATCAAGCAGGACCTTTAGACAGGCTTCCAATGCTTTCCGATCTAATGCCGTTGATAGACGTTCCAGAATAGTGGGAGGACAACCAAATCGTGTCGAAAAGACATCGACTAACACATGTTGCTGGTAAACGTCTGGAAGTCGTTGTCGTAAGGTATCCAAAATCGCTACCACCTCTAAAACACAACGCCACTGGTTCGCATCATGGATGGAAAACGCACTTGACTGGACAAAGGATTTTAATACACCTGGTAACATGACACTGTGTAAAAACTGGACAAATCCCTGAACGACGGACGGTGGTGGTGGTGGTGGTGGTGAGGATGGATTCACGCTAGCAGCAGCCGTGGTAGGATCCACGACGACCCATGCCTCCAATACTTCCTTGAAAAAGACGAGGCAATGTTTCTTCATGATGATGTCTTCCACTTTCGTCGCACCCTCACTTATGGACTGAAGAATGCCTTCCAAACTGGACAGATTCGTCGCCGTGTATAAGACTCCGGATGCCTGATTGCAAGCAAGATTGTTCAAGACCATGTACGTCAACTTATATATGGACATTTGTTCCGTACGCTCGTGTGGAGCTGCCGTCGTTGTCGTCGTCATTCCATTATTCTCCTCGCTGGCTGCGGTGGTGGTAGTTGTTGCATCGTTCGCGAGAATATAGCATTTCTGAAGAAATGGGAGGAGAGCGGTATCGATCAAAGGAATACTCCGCTCTTTGAACTTGATCGATAACTGGTTGAATAGTTGTGCGACATCCAAGATATCTTCTTGCGAGCAGTGAAGAATCAACAATTGAAGTAACCGAGGTATGATTGGGGCTACCCTGTCCTCCAAGCATTGGATCAAGCGTTGCATGAGAACCATCGTCTTATTCCGAACCGCTTCGACGCTTGGTAGAGCCTCGAGGACTTTCACAGAAAAATGAAGGGCTTCGATCAATAAGAGCTGAACTGGTTCCTCCGGACGCTTGAAGCCTTTGCTCAACGATGCAATCGCAGCAATGGACGATGACAAGATTTCGCCGTAAGTTTCAGGGTCCTGTATCAAAGCTTCTTTGTGATCAAGGACTTGTTCGATAGATTCAATGTGTGGTCTCATTACTTGGGTCAGATATCGCTGTTGATCTGAAGGTTCCACTCCTGTCTTTCCCAACAAAAGTCCGATGGTCTCGAACAGGTTCAGGGTATCATCGGATTGCAGTTGTAACGATTGGTTCTGTAATAGTGCTTGGATACCTGAAACAGCTGTTTCCACATACGGTCTCATAACGTTTGGTCCACTGTCGTTGCTATTGTTTCCAGCTGACTTGACCAGTCGCAATAGCATGTAACAGCAGCGTGATCGAACACGGGGATGTTCATGACTCAAGCCTCGAGGACCAGAGAGTGCTGCCAGGACTGTCTGCAGCAACTCGGGCTGTTGTTTGAGAAGCGGATAATACCGGACAGCTGTCTCATAGTAGAGCGCCAACACCTCTCGATGTGGGTGCATCGTGATGTCGCTACTATGAAGCGCGGCGAGTAGGCTTCGAAAGGTTTGATTCTTCATCACAACCTTCATTCCTGGTGGTGGACGGACGCCTTCACAATAATGATATACAAGGCGGAGAGCCGCTTCGACGTCACCTGTCGGAGCAGCCGATAGGGGCACTCGTAGTTGTGACAAGGTGTGGCAAATGAACTGAAGGAAGGCATCGGGTGCCGCGCGAATGAATTTCTGGTTGAGTTTCCGTAACTCAGTCCTGTACATTTCTTCTTCCGCGTCATCCTCGTCTTCATAGTCGAACTGAAAGTCTTCTGGGTATCTCATTTGTCGAAAGGCTATCGACAGAACCTTGGAAAGGATAGGGTCTGAGAATGATATTGGTTGTTGAATCTTCTCATGTGATGGGATGAGCGATCCTGCCAGGGGTATGACCGCCCCGGATACGTCAATGTCATCAAACGCAAAACATCGAAAGAAAAGATCCAATAGCTGAGATCGGACCGTGACACGATCGGAAGAAGAACCATTCTGTTCTAGCATGATAGACGTCACTTCAAGACCGGTCCGGTTGACGAATCGAGCGACTTCCAACACGACATCAATCGGACTAGCATCGAGAGTTGTCAAGTCGACATGAGCATGGATGGTTTCCAACAAATGGGTATGTACTAGAATCGCAACCTTCTTTTCGTCTTCCATCCCCCGTGAAATCAATTCCTGTAGGCATTCTACCGCCACGACGCCTACATCGGCCATGGGTGAGTCGGTGGTACTTCCCTTGGCCAAGGCTGTAAATACAAGTGTAAGGACCTGGGAATCGTCTAGAACAAGTGATAAATCGATCCATGCCATCAATCCCTTTAGGGCAGTTAAGGCAAGGACCGTAATCTGAAGTTGTTGTGGCGGTACCGTACCATTACAGGCCTCCAGAGCTTGGAACAGGAGAGTGAAAATCGATTTCAGAATTTGAGCAGACAGGCTTTGATTGGATGGAAGGACTTGTGACCATGTCCCATTGTCTTGATGAAAGTCAAATCCACGCATCCTATCCTTGATTTTCCCAATGATCGCCGTCTCATTGTGTCCGAAATCTTCCATGAGTGCAACTAACGTCCGTAGTAAGATATCCGGTGCCTCCTGTAATAATTGAGGACTTTGAAGATCCTGAAAGGCTGTCGGCCACATCCCATTCCCATAATCTGATTGAATAAAGCTTGCCAATAGTACTCCGACCTTGGTTCTCAAGTAGGTTGGACTCCAACAGTCTTCATTGATCAATAACCACAATAACTCTTGTCGCATTCGTGTCCGTTGCTCCAATGTCGTCTCTTTCAGTTTAAGAAAGGCTGTCAAAACAAAAAATAGAACGACTTCCTTTTGAGAGACTCTCAAAACTGGAAGGAGTGCTTCAGCCTGTTGTTCATCTTGTGTAGAGGATATCCATTCATTTAAACGTTTATTGGCCTGTTGTTGATTCAATAAATTTGTTGCGTTGGATGCCAGTAGTACGTAATGTTCCAATTCTTGTGGCGTCATTCCCTACCAGGAATAGGTGAAAAGTATACAAAGTAACCGTCCCGGGGTGTGGTGGTGGTGGTGGACGTGGTCCGGGGAGGTTGCTGTCACGAAAGGGTTCGGAAACTTCACCACAAAAAAAAGTTGTCAGGAGGTTGTCACACTGATCCAAGAACTCATCAGCGAGTATTCACAAAGTCCATATCACTTCTATATAATTCGTCGATTCTCAAAACAAACAAAAGTGTTGGTCTTCAATGTGTAAAAGAAGATAGGAGGCTGGGGATAGAGGTTGTAGTGTTGTATGATGTGAAAACCGAAATTTCTCGTTTTTCCACCGTCCTATTTTCAACGACGACACGTATACTGTACCACAGGAAGGTAAAGTATGTATTCATAGGAGCGAAATCCTTGTTGGTCGGTCGATCTGAGAGCGAGCACTTTCTTTGGGTGGCCAGTGGCCACGAGCGCGAAGAATGGTGTGCTACCGGCATATATGATATGCGAAATGAGATGGTCTCATATATATGCCCTGCGAAACACGTGTGGATTGAACGGCCAATCGGTGAGCGATGATGATGACATACATATCACATATAGATACGTATTACCATGACGTCACCGCTTTGTTTGATTCCCTGACTGTGAGTCCCGGATGCGATTGATTGGGCGGACCACACGCCAGAACGGCGAAGAAAATGGGATTTTCCGAGGAGAACAAGAGCTGCCGTGATGTGATGGCCAGGAGAACTACCTCCAAGATGAAGTATCTTTCGTTGCTTGGGAACACCAAGACATTTAGACTTCTCGAGCATCGTTTCTCATCTACAACTTCAATCCTACCAACACCATCACCTATTTCTCTCTCGAACTCTTGACCATAGTCTTTAAGGTCAATGTCGATTCAACCTCATTTTAAGCATGGGATTGGACGCTTAACTGCCGCAGCAGAAGGGAGTCATACGCGATTGACACAGGTTAGTCATAAGGCACCGATGCGATGGGTACCCGTTTGGAAGACAAGTGTCGAACGTGCAGGGGCAGCCATCTGTGCTTTATCGAATTATGGTGGGGGGATGTTACAGGGTGATTCCGTTGAGGTTCATGTCCATGTCCAATCGAATGCACAATTAGGTGTCACGACACAGGGTGCATCCCGAATTTATACTCAACGGATCCCAAATAATGTCTGCCAGGCGACGTTAGATGCCAAGGTAGAAAAAAAGGGATTACTCGTATGGGCACCAGATCCATGTTCCCTATTCCGTAAATCATCCTTTCAACAAGTTCAAAAATTTACTATCGATCCAACGTCGTCGGTTGCCTTGATTGATTGGTTCTCATCTGGAAGATATCGGAATGGTGAACATTGGGCCTTTGATCAATTATCGACACGAACGTCTTTGTTCTTTGAAGAAGAAGATGATATTCCCATTCTTCAAGATGCGATTCATATGGATTTCAAGACCTTGGCAGCATCCTCGTCGAAGAAGGAAAGCGGCACCGACAGTAATGGGGGAGGCACCGATCCATTGGGTGTCTTTCAATTCCATGCCTTTGCATCCTTAATCCTCTATGGAGATCAAGTCCAAGCCGTTCAACAGGAATGTTTAGCCCTATCGGATGCCCTACTCCGTCCGTATACACGTATCCGTGAACGTCTCCCTGTAGCCGACGATGATGATGACGGCGACGACGACAAGAACAAAAACAGTCATCAGGAGATTGATTTGTCCGCCTTGGGTTTATCAGGACGGGTCTGTATGGGTATTTCACGTATCCCCACACCACATGTCCATGATGCTCACGTCGTACGATTTGCGGCGACGACGAATGAAGATTTGTATCGAATCTTTCATCATTGTCTATCTCCCCTCCAATCTCAATTTGGGATCCAATTCTACAAGGATCGGATCCGTGCGAAAGCCTCTGAAATTCCAAGAATGACAAATGATCCATCTTCATCGAACAGTCATTCCTCTATGAATTCTTCGTCTTCTTCTCTTACCTCTAGCGCGGCTCCACCGATGGCGAGGAGACACGTTGTGACGGTTCATGGATCTGACGAACCACCGACTCAGACTTCTGGGAATTTGAATGATAACAACGACGATGATGTGTCATCTCGATCCTTCAATGCCGACACTATGTGGGCAGCCTACATGATGGCTGATTCAGCACTTCCTACTGGAAGCTTTGCTCATTCTGCTGGATTGGAAGTCGCTGCTCAAATGGGTATCCTTGCATCATCATCATCATCCGCTTCCGAGACGACACAAGAAGAACAGCTGCAGCAATTATCAACCTTTATTCAGGCAGCGGTCCGATCCAGTGTACAAATGACAGCTCCGTTTTTGGTCCGAGGATATGAATTGGGTCTCGAAATGAACGGCGACAGTCGCCCTGATACCGTGGAAGGAGACTGGCAAAAACTAGATCGACAATGTCATGCAGCATTCGTTACGAATGCTCTTGCTTGTGCAGCATCTATCGATCAAGGAAAATCCTTGGCTCGAGTGGCAGAACAATGGTTGGGTACTAGCAACGAGAATGTTACCCTTGACTCTGTCAAGAATCAATCGATGATTGCCTGCTTTGGAAAGGGGAAGGGACATCTTGGTCCTATCGTCGGTGCCTTGGGTGCACGATTGGGGTTGTCACAGGAACAGGTCGGACATTTATTTGGATATTGTGTCGCACGAGATATGGTATCATCTGCTGTCCGATTATCATTGATCGGACCATTGACGAGTGTCAAATTGTTACAATCCGTTCAGGATGCCTCCAAGGATGGATGGAAGAGTTATCAACGTCAAAAAGCCGTGGCGGCGGCGACAGCAGCAGGAAGAGTCAACGTAGGTGGAGGAGGAACCTCGTCCAGCATTACCCATCCTGCAACCGACCCATTGGCCTTGTCTGCAGCATCGGCCCCGATCCTTGAAGCTATCCATCCCTGTCATGAAGCCTTGCAAGTACGACTGTTTCGAACCTAATTTGGTTTTTGAGCAAAAGTGATCCTGTAGAGCACCTACGGTAGCATTATATTCGTTAGTTAGTCCCATCGTGTTTTTGCCTTTGGGTTGTTCCCAATTTGCTCTACCCACTCAATTCCTGCAATCATCTCGTCATCCCTTGATCTCAAACTCCGAAGACCCCCAAATTCTTCCCTTCCCACCGATGCTATAGAGCATACCACACAACATCGCACTTGGCTATATCCTTTTCAACCAAGATGCAAGGTAAAGCCTAGGATTTCGATACTTGAACTGAAGCCAGCGTTCATCACCCGTAAGAGGCCGTACTAAAGAGGTTTGCTGGCAGCTACAATAAAGGCTGTTGAAACGACGCTGTACTGCATATAATGAAACGAAGATAACTGTCCTGGTGGCGTGGATGGATCCGTTTTTCTGGGGAACGCAAGTTTTGTGGGGATATAGGGGAGTTCCACCATCTACTTGTTCAACAACAAACTCGGGAGAAGCAATAAATGTACAAAAAAACTGGCGGGAGGAGTAGTCTATATTGTTGAGAGGACAGAAATGAAGGCTAAATGCCTCGATCCATTTACTCCGCGGCCTTTGCCGTAATCTTTTCGTAGGCCTTCTTCAATTGACCCGGACTGGATTCGAGGAACTTATCGTATCCCATGCTTCCAATAAGGTCAGCCATCGCCTTCGACTTGTCAGAAACACCATTTTCTTGGCAAAAGGCAGCAATCTTGAATTCCGCCGCTTGCTTGGTGAATGCCTTGAGGGTTTCCTCAGCCTTCTTCAAGTCGAGGGACACCGTCGATACAGCCTCAGAAAACCAGGGTTCATCACCACCATCCGAGGCACCAGCGTACGACGATTGTCCGACGGGGGACGTTCCAGGAACTCGCCAGTCGTTGGGAGATCTTGCTCCGAATTGACCCTGTCCTCCATCACCATATGATTGAGGAACGTAAGTGTTTTTCATGCCGAAATCCAAATCAAATTCAGCGTTCAATGCGGTGGCTTTTTGACGACACAAACGTGAAATCAAGGATCAAAAGGAAAAAGGTGAGTCTAACTGCAAAACCACCAAAGCAAGCAACCACTCCCGCATTTTCCAGCTGGATTTCAGAATCCTTTCGACTTTGTTGCCGGGGATATGTGCTCAAGCCCGTTTACAAAGTTGTATCTCCCTTTTTAAGCGGAATGACGTACATCGAACGCCGAAGCTGGCGGGAGAAAAAGCAGCTGCGGTAGTGGCAGTAGCAACAAGGGCGGCGATGACCTTCATGGTGGATAGAGATATATATAGACAAGAGGGATAGAAGACTATTCGCCCAGAAACGACCTCACTAACAGTAACATCACGCAACTACCGACGGAAGTCTTCTCGTTGCCCGTACCAGTATCCCATCGCCGCACGTTGGTTGTTGAAGCTGGAGGATCGACACATCTCTGTGGTCTTGCAGTTGTACGTTGACTTACTGAAGTGCGAGGAAAACGAACGTTGAACAAGTGTGGAAGGTATGGTTCAAATTGTGGCATAGGTACGTTATATATGCTTTGCTTCTCTGACGTCATAGGTGTTGCAAACCTCGTCGACGTCATCGACCTTTCAAACACGCCGACCGCAAGTTTTGCGAGAATCTGAGATTTGTCTTTGACTGTGACGCGCATCGCAACATCGAACATCGAATTGCCAAAACTGCAGCTCTACTAGGCCATCATACGCAAAAGATTCAAGTCGACAACGTTTACCATGACTATCTCTTTGGATGTGTATATTTTCATTTTCATTCTTACGCTGACTTCGGTAGTAACGTCGTTCGTTGTGGTTGACGTACCTGGGCTGTCCCAAAGTAGTTCTCGAAGAACAAGAACATTTGAGTCGAGTTCGACAACTACGGTCGATGAAGACCAAATAATCCTCCAAGCACGGACTATGCCAATTCAAGTCGTTAGTCAAATGCCTCCACCAATGCCACTGGGTACGAGGAATCAGTACTACTTCCTACGACATGGACAATCGACTGCCAATGTTGCGTCCATTATTTCTTCCGATCGAGCATCCTTAGCATATACAGAGAAACATGGATTGACAGATTTGGGATATGAACAGGGGAAGGAATCTGCACAACAGTTACTGGATCGATTATTGGAGAATGAGGAAGATAGCACAAATCAGAACCAGCAGAGGAAGACGAAGGTAGTATTTTTGTCATCCCCCTTTGCTCGTGCGAAACAAACGGCCGAAGCATGCCTCGACGGTTTGAAGGAACCACAAAATCAAGGACGGATCAAGGACATGGGGTTAGAGATTTCCAATGAAATTGTCATGGAACATAAGTTGATGGAACGATATTTTGGTAAATTGGATGGTGAAGCGATTTATACCTACGCCTACGTCTGGCCGGTCGATAAAATGAATGTGACGCATACTGCCTTCAATGTCGAATCGGTCGCAGCAGTATGTACACGATTATCTGAGGTCATGGATCGATGTGAATCGGAATATGATGGGTGTCATATAGTTTGGGTATCCCATGCTGATGTATTACAAATTGGGCAATTATATGCTGCAGGTGTTGAAAATGTTGGGGAATTCAGTTCCTACCGATTCAAGAATGGTGAAGTTCGAATCATGAAACGGTCCAAGGAGACTCTACCCGAACCCGTCCCATTAGAAGCACCTGATCGAAGACTCAAGACTAGTCTGTAACGAAAAAAGGCCTTCTACCATCATGTCACTTTCCTTGTTTTATGATGCTGTAGCAGTGTGCCTTCTCGAATCCCCACTCTTCATTAGTTGCTGTACGATTTCCGTAGGACGACATATCGTCGGATCAAGGTAGTGAATACACCACCAAAGACCATGATACCTGCTAAACCAAAGGCAGCACCAGCTCCATATCGTCGAAAGATGTCACCCATGATTAATGGACTGACAATTCTTGCAATCGTATTGATAGTCCCATCTAAACCCATAATCGTACCACGTTGATTCGATGGGACACATCGTAACAACATCGTTGGAATTGTCGGTCCGTATAAAGGGACACCACAATAGTATACAGCTGCAGCTGTGGCTAATATACTCACGTTGGGATGGAAGAAAGAAAGTTGACCCCAACTGGCAATCCCCAGGGCAGATAATCCTGTCCCGACACACATTAGGCCCATAGCACATGTCCATACAGGACCCCAAACTCGCATCATCCATCCAGTCGTCGTCGTCGAAACTGAGAAACTAATCGTCGCAAGAATCGTATAGAGGAAACCAATATCCCCCGCCGACATCCCTGCACCCTTTTGTAATTGTGAGTAAAAGGCGTGAAAACAGGAATCTCCCACATTAAACAGAAACGAAACAACGCAGACGGAAGCCACACCTGCCCACATAGTCTTTCCTAGAGGACAGGCAATCAATTCTTCTTCCTTTTCGACTTCTTCTTCTTCACTATCGCTGTTGATGTTGTAGTCACTATTCTTTTTCAGGTCAGCTCCTTGTTTAGTCTTCTTCTTGGGTGGTTTTATATCCGTTACGAGTGAAGCCACAAGCAAGGCGGCTGCTAAAGATGCAGCTGCAGAAATACCAATGACAAAGGAGAGTGAACCAGTCGTCCCACCACCAACGGCAGTCGCAAAGGGACTACCGCCACTACTATATTTCGTCAATAACCATCTTCGGAATTCGAATAGTAGTCCACCCAACATCGGACCGACAATATAGGCCATGGTCGCCGAGGCATCTCGTAATGCCAAATATCTTGGTAATTTCCCATTCTTACTTCCCACATCGGCTAGATACGCCTTCGAAACGGGAGAACTTCCAGCAAAGGTCCCTGTCAAGGCACGTGTGAATAGGAACCACCCTAATGATAATTCTTTTTGGATGACCCATGTCTGGCCCATTAATCCTAATCCACTCCCCAATAAACTTGTCATGATGACAGTCTTCCGTCCAATCGTATCTGACAGGCGTGGCCAAACTAATAATCCCAATAACATCCCCAATGGATATGCACTGGTTAATGATCCAAAGGATGCACCCATATTCAATGCAAAATGTTTCCCCAATGCAGGTGTAATTGGTGATGCCATTGTAAATCCTAACAAATTCAAAAAACTAGATGCCAAAATCGCACCGACTGATAGTCGTCGTTGTCTTTCTAGTTGTTGTTGTTGATTTTCTTTTCTTCTTGTCGCTCCCTTATCATCATCAGTATCATTGACTTTATCATTTCGTTCACCTTCTTCTTGGGCCGTAGCCGAGGTTGTCGCCTTGAGAAGAAAATGTTGTTCCTGTTTCGACCTTTGTGATCGATGTTGTAGAGTCATACTGTAGATGAGTCGTTGGTGATTTCCAAAATTGCCCTTATGAAAGTAGCGTGGGGATATAGACCGACAAGTAGTCGTTGATGGTGATGATAATGATGTTAAAGAATATCTACCTGATCGTCCTTCTCCTCGTTGTAATACCCTTTGTTGTCGTCGTTGTCGTTGTTGTATAGAATTTGGTGAAACGGATGTCGTCGTCGTACAAGACCAAGAAGTTACGGTATCCGTCCAACAAGTTAGGAATAGAGTCAGAATGATGACAAGAATTACAGTCCCTTGTTTCATGACCCTCCCCCCCCTTCCTGCTTGGGTAACAACCGTAAAAAAACCAAAAACGAAACCAGGTGAAACCGGGGAGAGATACACAACCTTTTTCTTCTTCTTCGATCCTTGCGCGACTCCGTCGTCTTCCCTCCCCAAAAAATCTCTTGAAGATAGGCCAGGACAGTTCCAAGAATTTGGTTTCTAGCTCTCTCTCTCTCTCTCTCTCTCTCTCTCTCTCTTATTCTCTCTCTCTCCCTCT